>Ga0247760_1000001_pt1 | contig 208475 bp, 238 predicted proteins | sample UWRJL171409R4_FD_179936 | JGI IMG/M metagenome (GOLD analysis project Ga0247760, IMG submission 179936) | Plant litter microbial communities from Arlington Agricultural Research Station in Wisconsin, United States - UWRJ-L171-409R-4 | ecosystem: Environmental > Terrestrial > Plant litter >...
ATCTAATACGTACTAGACAGATAAACAGCACACACGATAGACGAGCAAGCAAGGCTGGCCCAAACAAAAAGTATAGCTCATGCCCCATGAATTGACCCGAGTTGTGAATGGACAGGTATCACCACGCACGCGCCTTTCCCGCCGCAACGCCAGAAGCAGCATTACCAAAACATCCCTAACGTGAGAAACGAAATCACCAAATGTTTTTGCAGCTCGCCGTGGCGGTAGTGTGAAACCATAAAACTCAAATGCGGTATGAACGCCCTGTATGTATAGAAAGAGTCGCCGCGCCGTTGCTTGCTCATGAAGACACAGACTGGCATGTAGCCACCAAAACACGCCGTGGCTTAGGTGTAGCAAGGTAGAGAAGGGAAGACTGCCACCCCGAAGGAGAAGACGAAGGGGTACGCAGAAGCAAACTAGTAAATCAAAAACAAAGAAATAGACATTTGTGATACACTATATGAAAACATAAAGTCCAGGTCCGCAAGCGCATTGTTGGGAATCGGCGCTTTCATCCGAACCTGTCTTTTTTCTGTCTGTCTGCTAGCCAGCTCTGCTGCCGTCTAGTCAGCAGTCCATGCACGCCATCAGCCTGTCTTCCTAATCTTGGCGTTTCCTCCGTCTTCATCCTGTTCGTTCCATCGCGGTTCGGTTGAGACTTCGATCTCCATGGTCGACGGCAAGTCGTAATAAAACAGCACCCCCTCGGCAGTGAGTTTGGGGGAGAGGGAGTGAGTTCACTCCTCGCCAGGATGAACCTTGCCCCTGCTTGATTTTCGTTTGCAGAGCAAGATTGACCAATATTATTCCCTCCCTGCCCGTTTCTCGTCCTACCTGCAGGAACCCGAGAAAAGTCGTAAACCCGAACCGGAACCGAAAGTCGCCCCCAACTTGCATTATGTACTGGCTGTACGACCGTTCCACACAGCCGTCCACCGCCCGTTCGTCGCTGTCTCATCGCTTAGCTCATAGAACGACGGTAATGACACCGTTCTTCCTTTCCTCCCCATATATGCAGAACGAGATCTCGTCTCCTCGTTCCTTAAGCAAGAGAAGATATGCTCCCATATTATCTTTGTTCCAAACTCTTTGGACTCATCATCGCCACCCCATCGTCCTTGTCTGTCATGCTCGCATTGGTCTGGCTTTGCATGCTCTCGACCCTCTCCATCGGTGGCGCGAGGTTCAGACTGCTTGGGCCAGCCCCGTTTATCATGGCAGCACCACCCTTCAACTTCTTCGATGGTGTACCACCCTTCTCCGGAGAAGCATTGACGCCCTTGCCATCTGTGACCTGGGCCAGTCCGGACTCAAGCTTCTTCTTCTTTTTTGCCAAGGCAATCTGCTCCTTGGGTGGGCGTTTCTGCGGCGACACGATCTTGCCCGTGGGTCCAAGCCTTGGCCGTGGCCGACGCTGTTTGACAGGTAGATCTTCATCCTCCACCAGAGGCTGGTCGTTATTAGCGTGAAGCTTGGCGAGGAAGAAGTTTTTAACCAGGCCAATCTGCTCTTGGATATTCTCCTTCGTGACGGCCTCAATAGGGGGCAGTGCTTCGAAGAGATCCGCGGTCGTTGTCCCAGTGGTTTGTGTCTGCATCTGGTGGTGGCTGCGTACTCTGGACTGGAGAAGATGAAACGGCACAGAAAGCATCTCAAGGCCAAAGTCCTTGTCGAGACCAAGGGCCTTGAAGCCAAAGAAGTCTTCGCCCAGGTCCTCGGCGAAGTCACCACCCACAAATTGTTCGCTCCCGTCGTGAAAGGCGCCAGATCCATCGGCACCAGCATCCCCGGAGAGAGCAGGACGGAGGAGATCGGCATAGTGGGCCCTCATCCGCTCATGGATCGTGCCGAGCTTGGAGCCTAACCGCTCTACATCATCTCGGGCATACAGTTCGAGTGTCTCGGCGTCTTGGCCATTCTCAGTCAATGTGTGCAGCACCACCTCTTCGGGAGAAAAACGAGGTTGAAAACGGGCTCCCCTCTCTGCCCACACCCCTATGGCCGGCTTCTTCTCAGCTTCACGATAGAGGTTGAATGTTCGCACTACCTTCTGAAAGAAGTCGGCAGCCATGTCCGTGGCAGCGTCCAATGCGGAAGGCTGGAGCTCCTCGAATCCGGCGTGGTAAAAAAGCTTCGCCACAGAACGTTGCATTGCGGCCCTGCAAGCCTCGGGCGCCATGACCGGTCCCTCCCCGGCGATGAAATGAGGCTCGGCGTCGGCCTCATGAAATGGTTCCGGGTTGTATTTAGGAAACTGGTTACTGTACACCTGAGATAATCGTTAGTAGCTGCGTGTTGCAGGGAAAAGCAGGCTGTAAGTGACCTACCTGAGTTTGTATTTGCATCTGTTTGATGACGCTTATTTTCGAGCAGATTTTGCGAGTTTCCTGCATTTGGCGCAGATTGGCATCGAACCTCTTGGTCAGTTTGCTTGCCGGCGAGACAAAGTGACCCGGGGGAACAAGCTGGAGCATGTCTTCGTGCTGGTTGATGACGTGTCCCTCCCCATCCTCGATCCATTGAAGCTTGGGAGCAATCGCCGGGACCACTGTGAGGGGTTCGTAATAGTCGGGAACCCTCCGGTCAACTTCGTCTTCCATACCCTCGGCGAGCGTCTCTACTGCCCCCTCCCGGCCAGCGGCTGCAGCTTCCCCAAGAGAGATAGCCTCGGCTTCTCGCTGAGTCTTCAAGAAGCGGCGCATCCCAGCCTTGCTTCTTAGCAGGGCTGGCTCATCGGGGTTAAGCTTGTTACCAGCGAAAAGTTGATACCGTTCCTTGGTGATGATGGCTCGGTCCTTCTTCGTGACCTGTTTCCAAATTTTATATTCCTCGTCTTCGTAGGCCTGTTCCGCCGCCTCGCCGAGGGCCTGACCAAGCGCCATCCCGTTTAAAGATGGTCCATCAATGTCCATGACATCAACGTTGCTGACACCAGAATGCCCATTCATCCCACTGGGTGTGATGGAGCCGGCAATTGGAGGAGTTGCGAAGCCGTTACTGCCGTCAATCTCCGAACCTTCCCTGTGGGATTTGGCAAGGAGGCCGTTCAACTGCAGCAATGGCTTCTGCTCGACGTTTGGGGTGTCCTCTTTTTGATCTGTAACACCTTTCCGTGATTTGTTGACGCTCTTGGCCCCCTTCCCACGACCGCGCGACGACATGATAGGCTCATCATCGCTGTCCTCACCACCGTCGTCATCGCCGCCGTTCTGTTTCCGGCGCTCCTCCGCCTCAACCTCAGCACGTGGCCTGATAGTAAGATCGGGGATGAGGGGTATGAGTTTTTCTGCCTCCTTCCGCATTCCATTCGCCATGCGGCGGAGAGGGTGGCTCATCTCTTGGTTATATTTCAGGCAATTGTCCCATATGAGGTTTAGGTCCGTGACAAACTCTGCCTTGGACTTGTAGTTCAGACCCTTGAGCTTTTTTGTCATTGTACCCAAGTCCATGGGTTGCTTGATGACTGCGGGCAAGTTAGATCCAATGCTCCAAGTCGCGGTGATCGCAAATGCTTACAGTTGTAGTAGTCGGGCGCATCCCTCTTGTTCACCCTGTTCAGGAAGGGAGTCGAATATTCGGTATGCGCCTTAAGCTCGCTGAGCACCTTCTCCAATGCCTCGTAGAGCTCCTCTTGGCCGACATTCTCTTCACTTGCCCATTTACTTCTGTTCTTGCGGACCTCGTTCATCAGCAACCGCAGCTCGGCGTCAGATGCGCGAACTTGGTCGCGTTTCATGTCTATCCTCGCGATAAGATGTTTGAGGGTGAGGCTTGACGCGCCGAGGTTGGCATTGCTGAGAGAACCGTGGTTCTGCCCGGGGCCCTGAACCGCGCTGTGGTTCCCGGTCTTGTCCATCTCTGCTTGCAGTTGCTGCTCAGACTCTTCAAGTTGCTGCTGCTCGAGCATTGCAGTCCTGTCGTGTTCCAGGGTGTAGAAAAGGGTGTGGAAGCTGCGCTTGGCGGCTTCCTCGGTCGCATTGCGCGCTTCCTCCAGCTCTTTGCGCGCGTCTTCTGATGACTTGGCTTGCGTTCGCAACCCATCCTCTTTTGTCTTGTCTGCATGCTTGCCTGGCGATGAGACAGAGTGCACGGGAGAGCTTCCAGATTTGGAGGGTGACAAGAGGGTCTTGGCGGCAGCGGCATTCGCGTGTTTGGATCGGAATGGATCGGACGTTTGGGTGTCGCCTTCATCATCTTCTTCGTCCTCGTCATCGTCGTCGCCGTAGTCGTCCTCGTCAATGACGCGCTTTGCCCTTTTGCGAGGCGGTTCTTGGATTGGCGCGTGGTCGGTGGTTGGCGGTAACAAGGGCGCGGGAGGAGTTGGTGGTCGCTTGAGAGCTTGTATCGCGGCAGTGTTGTATAGCCCATCGTCAGCAAACAGCAGGGCAATTCTCCCCTCGCTTTTGCGGTAGAGGTCTTGGAAGTGAGCTCGACGTGTATCCTCGTCAATGTCGGATGCCTCAGGCATCAACGCCATCGGAGGGTCAATGGGCGTTTGGGTTCGTGGCGGCCCATCATCAACGACGTGATGCATTCGACTTCCATTCATATGAGCGACGGCGGGCGACGACCAGGCATGCTGGCCGTTGATGATGGACATTTTCGGTCCCGATGGCTAGAAAGAAGCTGGTCGGCCCGTCGCCATGCGCGGAAAATGCGCTCGTGTTCAGCCAACACCGGGGCAGCTCGAGGCGTCAAGGTCACATGGGTAGAAAGAGCGGCGTCGATAGAGATGTCCTGTCAATTTTCGGGGCGATCGCAAATGTGGTGCGGCCGCCGTTGATGGATGCGTTTTGCGTTGCTCTGTATCGGGGTGAAGGAAGTTCGACGTGAAGTTGGGGCAAATCCCCTGTCCTGCCGCAGCACGAGCCTACCTCCGGAGCCTCTTTTGGACGGTTTGAGCGCTAGGTACTTCACTGCAGCTGGTCAATACCGGTCGCCTTTTCTTTCACATGGTCGCAAATGAACCAAATCTGCATTTTACACTCTGGACTTGGGTTCCAGTCTGCAGAAAATAATTTCGCAGCAAATGCATGCAGAGTTAATGCTCGGTCGTAGGTTTTAAACATCGAGAGAATGTATCCGCATTCGACTATCAAATCACGTGACTCGACTACGCATCATGCCTATTTTCAGAGGCCGCTTCAACGATAGTCCGTGATGGCAGATAAACAGTATTGGGTAGTTGCTTTCAAGTACGCGATACGTAGATTCTTTCTAATCAAAAGCTACTGTTCATTGATTCTATTCGGCGGTCCTGACACTGCTTGCGACCAGCTCTCTCGAAAGACAACACAGATCCGTTGCCCCACTCAATCCCCATGGGGGCCTCGCAGCCAGCCTCCAGGTTCAGCCCCGCCGTAGCTTCAGCCACAGCTCGATCCTTGAGAGCCAGCCGCATACGTCCAAGTTTGGCCTTGACACGAGCAAACTTGTTGCTTCAGTCAGCCACAGCTATCCATACCACTGCTCCAGACTCCAAACAGACATTCGAGAAGACGCTGCAATGACGGCGAGAATTCCGATTTAACGGTTCCATATCCAAGCCATCCGCACTGCGGAAAGCCACAACTACCTGCCCACACACAATGAGGATACGGCTCCCCTTCGCAGGTGAGTTCCCTAACCCAACCCTCCGTCTCTCCCGACGCCCCGAAAAAGGAGCAACGTCACTGCCCCCTCGATGCTCCCCATTCCTCACATGGCAGCCCACTCCACCTAACCTCCGCTAACCGCCACCATCCAGGGGTCTTCTGCGCCCTCCTCCTCCCCGCCGGGTACGCCGGTCTTACCGACGTGCAGATCGACGCCGTTGTCAACGACAAAGCGCTCCACCTCCTCACATTCTTCCTCCTCACGATCGCCTTCTACTGGATCGTGGACACCAACCGGCGACGCACCCTCAACTTCACCCTTGTAGTGTGCACCTTGGGGCTAGGCGTCGGCTCCGAGTTCCTCCAAGCGATCCTGCCCAACGGGCGGCTCTTCGACATATTTGATGTTGTCGCGAACGTCGTCGGCTCCCTGGCCGGGATAGGGCTCTGCTCACTGTACCACAAGCGCATGCTAGAGCGGAAGCGCTCGCGGAGGAACTATAGCGCTGTGCCCGGCGAAGACATCGGGGATGAGGAAGACCTTGAGCTAGGGGAGAGTGTCGGCGTTGGGTCCACCATCCCTGGAGACCAGGATGAAGGGATTGTTGTAGGCACACCTAGCGACACAGTGGTGAGTGCGGAGCGGGGGCCGGCGCAGACGCTGGAACAGGAGGTCGACAACTGGGATGAAAATGCCGTGGATGCCTGGGATGAAGACGACCTTGGCGACATTGGAGCCGCGGGGGTGACGAGCAAGGACGCAAAGGGAGACCAGAAGCGGGCAGACTGAGAAGAGAAGAAACTGAAGCATAATCTCACAGCCCTGTATTTTTGATGCAAAATTTGTTTGGATTATCAAGGGGTTGCGATGTCATACTGGCGTTCTCGCGGGCTTGTACTCTATACAATCTTTTAGATGGGGAAAAACTGTCAGCTAACTGTCTTGGTTTTAAACGCCCCGATGCACGGTGCTTGGGATGGGAATATGAGAATATAAAGCGTTCATTTCTATTTCGAATGATATTTTGCTCAACATCCAATATCAACCAGCCTGGAACCCGCTAAGAACCCCAAATCGTTACCTTTACAGCCAATATATACCATATGACTAGACAGCTCTGTCTCAGAATCCAAAACCCTCCTTATGCCACCAAACCACTCTCCCCCTCCTCACCCACGACCCAACATACCCTCTCAGCTCCTTTGACATCTCCTCCGGGCCACACACCAACACCGCAACCCTCTCATCCGCACCATGCGCAAACACACCGTCCACAATCTTCCTCAAGTCGGGCCTCTTCCTATTGTGTTGCGCCGTAACTATCCCGCGCCTTCGGTCCCTCCGCATGGAGCTCATCTCGACATCCCCGCTGCGCTGCTCTGCGCCGCTGCCGTTTCCATCGTCGCCACCACGCCCGAGATCGTCTCCCGTCAGGAAGATCTGGACGTTCTCGTCGTTCAGGAGGTTCTTGTTACCCGTGACGGCCCAGGTGGCGTCGCCGGCAGTTCTGACGGCCCATATCATCTCTACACGGGTGGAGGGGTTCTCGTTGACAATGGCGCGGTAGATGGGCACGGTGAATGTTGCGCCGATGCCGCCTGCTACGAGGAGGATGCGGTCGAATTCACCTGAGGAGAGCTGTGGGAAGCGGGTTGAGACGCCGTACGGGCCTTCGATGGAGAGAGGGACCTTGGATGGTTCGGCATTGATGGTTTGGGAGGCTGTGGGGCCACCAAGGAGCTTGGTGCCGCCGGCGAGGCGGGCGAGGGCGGCCGTCATGGGCCCGCCGCGATGCCGGGCGACGAAGGTCACGTCGCCATTAGTAGGGTTGACGGCAGCTACGGTGAAGGGGTTGAAGAGGAATTCGAAGAGTAGGTGAGCGGCGGACTTGGGGTCCATGGCTGCAGCGATCCGGCGTGTGCTGGCGGGAATGTTGAGATAGACGTGCGAGCCAGGGTGAAGGCGGAAGCGGTTGACCTTGGCGGGGGGGATAGAGGTAGTGATCTTGACGAGGCTGGTCCCGGGGATAGACTCCAGTGTGGCCTGGCCGGTCACGGTATCAAACTTGCGAGAAATAAGGTCCGCAATGAACACAAGAAGGGCCTCGCCCATGAAAATCCGGGCCGGCGGGGCATGTTTACACAGGATGACGGGAGTAGCGAAAGCAACGAAAAGATGGGTGATGAAAAACAGCCGGTATGAGAGCGCTCTCAGGGGGCGGAGCGCAGTGCTGAAGAGGAGGTTGAGCAGGGTAAAGGAAATGACGCCGGCGACGACAACAGGGGCCTTCATCCGTCTGCTGAAAACGCCAGCCTGGACGAAGAAATTGAGATAAAATGTAACATGGAGAGCGAGTAGCGCATAGATGACACGTCCCAGGACTCGGTGGTAGCGGTTGACGTGCTCGTGAGACGAGCCGAAGACATAGGCATAAGGGTTCAATGACTTCAAAGCCAAGAGATATTGAATTGGGTACTGGGACGCTGCCACAATTCCGAGTCTCTTGGTGAAGTGCAGGTAGTCTATGGAAAGAGGTCAGACGGCAAAATTCTAATAAGACAGCCCGGGAACAGCTACATACCATCGCCTGTGCCCACGACGCTGAGGAACAACAGCCAGCACAGCCAGAAGACGCCAATAACCCATTCTAATCACAAAGTCAGCACCCGCAGTAACAGCTATCGAGTCCGAGAGAATTCATACCGTCTCTCTGACCGAGGATGCTCTTCGTCGATGAGAAATCCTCGTCGAGCCACCACTTCACCTTCCGGATTCGCGACGACCACCCGCCAGCCAGACGTTGCGACTTGAGAACAGGAGAGTTGGGGACAGCGGAGTAGGAATCCTGGCGCGGTTTCGTCGTCCAAACAGCTACCCTGTACAGGAGAACCACTCCAAGCGGAAGCAAGGCCGAGAGCTGGGCGTAGAAGCCATAGTTGTCGAGTGCCTCGCGCCTCAGAACCTTCTCGGCCTGGGTCAGATCAACGAAGTGATATGGCCACCCCATGATGCGGTTTCTGACGCCTCGCGTCTCTCAGTGCAGGAAAAAAGGACACGTCCGATTCTCAACTGCTCAACGCAGCAACATGAGCCTCAATGGCAAGAAGTCGAGAAACACACGACCTTATTGTGGGTGCCGGATGTCAAGCTGGCTTCCGGACGCGTGGGGAATTTAAATATTGGCAGGTACAAGTGCGGCCCGCGATTGTGTTAGCGCTCCCGTGCAATTTTGACCGACGCCGCTACCGAAGGACCCCTGAAACGGATATCCCCCTGACACCGGAGGTCGGGAAGACTGACGTGGCGGTAATGATTGGCTCCCGAGCCGTTGGCCCCTGCCTGTACAAGGCGTTCCTGACCCGCATGCTTCGATGTTCTGGAACGTCGCCGTTTGGCGTGTAGTTCAAAATTGGACCCTCTTGACAGACGATTTGACTTAACTTCCTCGGCTGGCATATTTGTCCTCGGTTTTCACTCCACTCCGAGAGTATAATGTAGGGATTATGTTATCCCTATGATTACATCGCAGGCTGTACTTTTGGGGCGTAGTCGCGAGACGGCGGCAATCCGTAATCACGTTGCGCTCGATCGAGCATGCAGCTTGCAGTCTTTGCGCCCTTGGATGCCAGCGGGGTGCACATAAAACCGCGGGGTAAGGTAGTCGTGAGATGTGAACCAGGACTTTGTCCTGTCTGACAGTTTGGTCCACCTCATACATACCTTACCTATGAATCTGAATAAAAACTTGCAACTTCATTATTAAAATCATCGCAGTCGTCAGTTTCATCAGCCATGTCGCAGATCGAGGGAGTCTACACCAAGAAGGCGCCTGAGCCACTGCCGCAGTTCTCTCAGGCCGTCAAGTACAACGGCATGGTCTACTGCTCCGGCAGCATCGGCCTTGATCCCGTTTCGTGGAAGCCAATCGATGGTACGGTAAAGGATCGCACGAGACAAGCGCTACAGAACCTGTTGGCGGTTCTCGAAGAGGCGGGGAGCAGCCTCCGAAATGTCGTGAAGATGAACATATTTCTCACCACTATGGATGACTTCGCCGCCATGAACGAGGCCTATGACGAGTTCTTCTCTTGGGACCCTAAGCCGGTATGTTTGAGAGCTGACCCTCTTGTAAAACGGGTTGTTGACCGCAAATAGTGCCGCACCTGTGTCGCCGTCCACCAGTTGCCCTTCAAGACCGACGTGGAGATCGAATGCACGGCCTTTATAAGCAACTAACTTTAGCAGGGCTTCGCGAAGCCGACTAGATTATAACGCATATGTTACACTGCATAATTGCCCCTGTCCGAGTAATAGTTCTAGTCCCACGGTGACAACATGTTCCAGTGTCACAACCCTAACCCTAGAGTTGACGTCCAATCAGAGGCTGTGATGCTGTGTAAGTGATCATCTAGGTGCCCCCAACTTCCACTTTCTTTTTGTGTAAAATTCGGGATAGACAAGCTGTAATTTTAAGACCCCGGGCTGCTTCCAGATGGAAGGAACTGTGAAAGATATCGAGGCCTAAAGATTCCAGTCAGAAGAAAGGGTCTCTCACTCTGTCTATGCGAAAAGCTGGAGGCGTTGTAACCTCCCTCACACAGCCTCCTAGTTCCAGGAGGGCCTTCCAGAACAACAAAGTCCGGCTTCCATCTTGCTGGATATACTAACAAAAATGCACAAGACCTCTAATGTCAAAATCAAGGTCCCCAGCCTGCTTTGACAGTTGGGAAGGATGATCTTCGCACTGGTTTAATCGGACCCTCCCACTTGAGTTCAAGGCTCATCGGAAACTCTAAAATCCCATCCACAATACGAGCTGGCGGGACTCACGATAAATATCACCTCGAATTGGGAATTTATCACCTTACATCAATCAATGATTCCAAGACCTACCATCCTTTTCTACCTTACCTATTCTCTTCATTCCAACCTCTAAATTCTCATAACGAGCACACCTCGAACATGGATCAGAGCAACATCACAGCCTGCGTTCACTCGCAAGCGTTCTCGGACCTTCTCGCCCTGAATTACTCTGCTAAGACGCTGGGCTACGCCTTTTTGTCAATTCCCGTTATATTCTACCCCTTTTCCCCATCTCTGGGGGGGTTACATCCGTATACATTCTTGATGTGACTAGATTAGGATGTATCCTACTTTCGGCCGCAAACCTTTTTGGACACTGGGTCGACTTCCAACCACGGGTGCTCCCTTTTAGCATCCTGCTCAACAATCTATACGTCGATACTACCCTGCTCACAAAATATCGCCACAACGCCAGCCATATCAGCATCGAGAGACTGGGCGTTCCTGCGTTGGCTATCCTGGGGGGATCGCTGGGTTGTTACACTGCGCCATGGCTTCATGGGGCACTGCGGTCGCTGCCGATGGTGTTCAAGTTCGAGGCGTGGGCTTTCTTCGCACCGGTATTCTTCTTGCTACTTGGTCCCACAATACGCTTTCTCGCCGCTAAATTTTTGGGGGAGCGGTATAGGAGGATCACCTCCTCTTTTATAAAAGCGAACGAGAAGTGGTCTCCTCTCACCCCCGAGCTTCCTTGGGTGGCTGACTTGCTAGAAAGGTCCTGGGAAGAAGGATGGCGGGACAATTTCAAGTGGTTCTACATCTCTGGGATTATCGAAAAGTGGAGTTCAACAACGGTCCCTAGGATTGCCGTAGCAGCTTTTTTGTGTGTGTCGGCGCCGAGTATTGGCTTTCGATTGCTTGACTTCGTCGTGGATCCCATCATCGCAACCCTAACCCGCAATTGACAAATTCGATGTCAGAAGCACTGGCTTTCGACCAAACTGCATCTTAACTTTGTGATTCCGAGACTCAATCCCGGACATCACCACGCCACAACAAACGACGCCGGGCAATGCGATGAGACGCGACGCTGCTGTCGGTGCCGCGCTGCGTAGGCAGGTCAGCGCAATCTCAACCGCCCATTTCGCACCTGGTCTCTTCTCCGTCGCGCGTCCGACCCAACCGCGACTCCGGCCCATCACCATCGCCGCGCTGTCCCAGGTTTCCTACTTCTCGACCTCCTCAACGAAGTGCGCCGACGCCGGGCCCGCACTCGTGCGACAATCTCCCAAACACCCCATAAACCACGATGCCGCCAATCCGCCCGCGTCCAGCAGGCCACCGCCCCTCGACCTCCCGACCCGCGACCCCGAGACGAGCTACGTCAAACACCTTTTCCACACCGGAAAAGCCTTCTTAACCTTCTACAAGACCGGCCTCCGCCAGCTTTACACCAACACGCGCATCATATATCCCTCCTCCTCTGGTCCTCCAGCCCCTCCACCTCTACCCGGCACGCGCGCCGCCCACATATTCCGGCATCGCTGGGAGCAAGACATCCGACGTCTCCCGTTATTCCTCGCCCTCCTCGTCGTCTGCGGCGAATTCACCCCTTTAGTCGTGGTATTCTTCCCCAATAGGGTCCCCCTCACCTGCCGGATCCCGAGCCAAGTCAACCAGCTGCGGCGCAAAGCCGAAGAAAGGCGCACCCTCGCCATCGAGAGATACCATCATGCGGGGGATAACGCCCAACCAGGGGGCTATGCCGCGCAGGCGCTGGGTATCACGGGACCGCGGATGGCTTCATATCTTGGTGGCTTGACCCTTCACGAATTCTGGTATGGCCGCCGTCTCTGGAAGCGGATGAACTTCCTGGCGAAGGATGACGAACTGCTCATTGAGGCGGGCGGAGTCCAGGCGCTTGAGAATGACGAGGTTCTCCTTGCTTGTGAGGACAGAGGTATTCCGATTGTCGAGCGAGACATCAAGACGCTGAGGCAGGTGCTGAAGCAATGGCTACTTTATGCGGGTAAGAAGGAGGACAGCGAACCAACGAGAGTCCAAAAGATGATGGAGATGGTCCTGAGTGAGGAGAAGCAGTGGCCTTCTCTGAAGGACACTGTGTAGGCGGATGGTGTACGGATTACCTGTAACAAAACGAACCTGCATCTCGGCACAATCATTATCAAAAAAGGGGCGGATGGTTAGACAGGAAGACAGAAAGATAAAATGTATAGTATGTTAGACATCCACAACTAATCCAATTACATACGATCGTTCCATTTCTTGCCTCCGGTCTTCGACTGTTGAAAAACATCTACCAGGTAGACCAGCTGAATGGGCAATCAGCCATCCCCGCCGGTCGCCGTTGACCTATATCTTCATAACTCTGACATGCCTGAAAATTCCTTCAAATGCCAAAGCAAAAGGGATATCAAACACCAACATCGTCAAACACCGCCCTCCTCGAGCCTCTCCTATCCATCCTCCGGTTTTCTCGACGACCCATCCAGCCCTCCAGGCCCCTCAGCACACTGTCCAAGCATCCGCGGTGGATCTCAGACATGTATCACGCACGTTTGCTCGTGAGGAAATACCGCAATTTGAATCAAATCTTCGATGCTGACTGTAGCTTTCCGATCCGGAACAACCAGCAGGACGGTAGCGTCCCATTCATCTGCTTTTCAAAGCCACCTTGGTGCGGCTCTCGCATTTGAACTATTTACAAAAATGGCGAGCTTAATACTTCGCTCTTATGATTATGTTCCTCGGGCCTAGGACCCACGTTGCCACAATCTCATGAAGCTCACATCGGGCTTACTGGAGATGACATGGACAGGGTAACGGCTAGCGCAACGCGGTGAACAAGGGGCTTGGTGCTAGGCAGACACCGCATGCTGAGGGTGTTCTCAACGTAACGGCGAGAAAAGACGACGCTGCTTCAAAGAGGGCCATGTGAATGCAAATCAAACGCTGCTCCTAGAAGCGAGATATAGACCGCGGCATGCATCCCCCCTACAACTCTTGGTAAGTCTAGAGTTAATCGCACAGGGCACTGATTGTGGATAAAGAAGAATGGTGGCGGTGCTACTGCGTCGCTCGCTTCAGCTGCTCCATAATTGTCTGAACCTGTTGCGCGGTATCACCACCACCGAAGCCGATTCCAGCGCTAGCATTGGTTGGCGACATCATGTTGCCTCCGTGCTGCATGTATGCGGAAGATCCGTAATTTGCCGCACCGCCATAACCAGCCGGCGGCATGGTTTGATTCGTAGCTGTGTTTCTGAGGTTTCCGAGAAGTGCGTTGAGGTCGATCTGGGGTGCTTGCGCACCACCGGCAGTTGGCATACTCGCAGGGACCCCTTGATATGCCGGTGCTGCCTGCGAGGGCTGCAAAGACGCCAATAGGGCCTGCAAGGCCGCGTTATCAAGATTGCCAACCATGCTTGCAAGATCTGGAGCGGGAGCAGCCGGCTGAGCTTGAGGATGAGGCGCTGACACATGAGGGTATGGGTAGCCGTAGCCAGCAGCTGGGACTGTGTCGGGAGGATAAGAGGGGTGGCCGTAGCCGCTGGGGGCGTAAGATGGAGTGCTCTGCGTTGATTTGGCCTTTTCCCTAATAACCAACTCGGCCGCAGTTGGTGGATCCAGGTGTTGGTATTGTTCGTAGAGAACGCTCGCGTTGGCGAGCCGGCTGAAAACTTGAATGGAAATCTTGCCTTGAAGTTGGGCGTTGTAGTCAAGCTCGATTACGCCGTGGACGCCTTCAAGAATCTGCCGCTGCACTACAGCATCGCGTGGAAAGCGAGGGCTGAGAAACATGACGTCTGTCTTGAGACCTCTCTCGTGGAAAGCGCGCTGAACCCAGCTGACAAACTCTCTCGGGACTTCCTGGAGAAGAAGTAATTGGACGTCCGGAACATCAGCGCCATATCGGCGGGGAATATCGAGACCCCCATCAGACGGTGCACGGCGATGCGGGCTGGGGCTCCTCGTCCTATATGATTCCGGACCGGTACGACCGAAACGAGGTGGTGATCTGGACCTTCCAGGTCGGCGTTCATATGCGGGGAATTCCCGCTCCCTGGCACCAAAGGCGTCCCGCCCTCCACGAGCGTCGTTCCGGCGTGGTGATGGCGAGCGACCGGGACGATAGTCATCACGTCGCCAGCCAGTGTTTCTTCCTTCAAACCTGTCGTTTGCCTGACCACCGCGGTCGGGGACTCGCTCGGCGGTGCCGCGGGGCCCTCGCCTGTCGGGAGAGCGGTCTCGTTCTTCTTTATCCTTCTTCTTTTGCGCACGTGAGATTTCAAGATCTAAGTATTGTTAGTGTTGCACGCCCCCCACAAAACTATTGGAGCCTATAACTTACGGATCTTCCTGCCTCCCATTTCAGCCCCCTGTGCCCCCTGCATAGCAGCCATTCCCTCGCCCGCAGTGTGGTATTGAACGAAGCCGTAGGCATTTTTCAGAGAGATCTGTGCTAAGCGGCCAAATTTTTGGAAGGCGTCAAATACCTCGCGCTTCGAGACTCTCTCGCTGGACAGGTTGCCTGCCGGGCAAGTTAGCTTGGGGCATCAAGGCGCGGTTTACATCCTAGATACTTACCGATGAAAATACGTGAGCCTTCGGGAAATCGGTCCCACTTCGCCTCCGACGTGTACCGCTTCTCGTCGGTCAGGAAGGTCTCCCAGGCTTGCTGGACGGCCGGGGATTGTGGGATGTGGTGGTGGGCAGTCGTTGGGGAGGCATGTGACTGAGCATGCGGCCCGCCAAACGACGTGGGCGGTGGTGGAGGGAGAGTCGAAAATCCATCATTTGCAGTACCAGGCGCGCCAGTGGGCAGATACGGACCGCGCTGGGCGGCGGGGTTGGTGGACGGCACCGAGCCCACTGGGGATGGAAGGGAATTGGAATTCCTGGCTTGGAATGAATGCGCCTGCGGGATGGCAGGCAGGTGACTAGGCGGCTGATGAGAAACAGAAGGTTTGGGCGGAAGAGAGGCAGAAGGGGGTATGTTTAAAGTGGTTGAGACATTCGGAGATGTGATGGGTGTGGCTTGAGCTGGTGGCAACGAGGGGGCAGCTGTTGCCGCGGCTCTCGCCGTGATGCTGTCTACCAGCTTCTGGATGTCAACTGTTCCATCATCTTCATTTGTCGGGGCGGATTCAGAGGCGGCATCAGATGCGGGAGCGTCTGGCAGCGTTTCTGAGGCGGCTTCAAAGTGCGCCCTGGATGGGCTGGCGGTCGACGCGGATGAGTCGGCAGGCGCGGGCGCGGGGGTGGACGCACCGGACTGGGGTGTCGAGGGGCCCTCGGAGGCGGCCTGCTCAGACGGCGCCGACGGAGGCTGGACCGGGCCACGGGTTGTGGACAATCCCAGAGGTGGCGTAGATAAAAGAACAGAAGGAGGTGCAGATGGGGACTGGCTCTTCATACTGTCAGGTGCGGATGAACTATTCATGGATTCTGCGGCCTCTGATACATCTGGCTGAGTCTCGCCAGCTTCACGCTGATCTGCGGGCGAATCAAAGGTCTGTGCATAGTCATCGTTGACTGAGTTCGGCTCGTTCTTGCTCTGCTCCTCTCCTTCCTGATCCTCGCCATAAGCATCAAAGCTGTCGTCGCTTTCATCCTGGGAGTCGTCTGAGTAGTCACCGGCAACAACAATAGTGTCCGATGGCTCAGCCGAGCCCGTTTCAGGATCCATGGCAGCAAAGACGGCTTCGGAAGCTAGAGTGAAGCGGCTGGTTTCTGGAGCTGATACGTCCAGGGAAGCGGCGTGGTCCTGGAGCTTGGGGATGAGTGCCGGCGAGGTGTTATGAAGATAAATTGGACAGGGCGAGAGAGGACTGAGATTGGCGGATGCCACAATTTCTGGCGGCTGTTCGTTCATCAAACGTGGGTTTCTGCTTGCTGTGATTGCTCCCGCCTGCTTGTGTCAAGATGGGGGACGATTGATCAAATAGAGAGAGAATGAGAAAATGGTGCGGGTGGTCACGTCGCTTTTCCAGTGAGTTTCCAGCGGGCGCCCTCGCGGGAGGCGGGGTGGGAGATGGGTGGGCAACTTTAATAAGATTGGGCGAAAAGGAAGAAGGCCAGTCACTATGGAATGACGACCAGAGGCTTGGGGCGTGTTGAGATGGAGGCAGCTGGTGGGTTGGATTGATGCCCGAGTTTCGCGGGATCTGACCCTGGGGGTGAGCGAGTTGCGCAGCTCGCGACTTCTGGAAAGGGATCGCCAAGCTGTTACCAATGTTGTTGTCTGCACATGTGTGACTAGGCAGGCAAGCACCGATTCCTATACGCGCTGGTTGTCGGTGAGGTGTCGTTGTTGGCGTTGCAATAAGGAGCGACTCGCCGAGAGGAAAGCGGCGAGAAATAAAACGATTGTCATGCAGGAAGGAATGCGGAGAATCAAGTCTGGTTGCCCTACAGAAAATTCTCGATGCTGGGAAGCCTGCCCCGCCATCCCCACCTGGCAGACCAGGGGCACACGCAACGCGACGGGAATGGGCAGGGTGGCGTTGGGTTCGAGGCTGATTGGCTCGTTTATGTATCCAATTAAACACCCCCTTTGAACAACCCACCAGCTCCCAAGAAAGCATTGTCACCCTCTGGAACAAGGAAACCTGTGTTCCTCCCTCAGTTTGGGATTGATAGCTCCCAATGCCCAAAGAGCGAAGTATGCAGTTTTTGCAGCGGGGGTAGTACTTTGGGGTATCTGTGCCATGCACCGCCTCTGTTTCCCCAGACCGGGTTTGGTTCGTGCAGTGAACCAAATCCTGTGGCCACCGTCAACTCGGCAACAATCCATTCGACACCAAGCCTTCGAAGCAGGGTTTGACCAAGAGAAGCTTGATAAGGCACGAAAATGGCATAAATCGTTCACACCCGAAAGTATTCCGGAGGGGAACACGTCCTTCTCGAGATCAAGTGGCCCCGGCGGACAGCATGTAAACAAGTTTGTGTTGCATTAGTCCATGGCCAGGCTTCAGTCGTGTTGACGAAGGGCAGAACAGAGACCAAAGCTACCACAACGTGGCCTATTAAAATCCTTCTGGGGGTTCTCCCTTCAATCCTCCACGAGAGTGTCCGGTCCTCAAAGTTTTACTCCCAGCGCAGCGACAGCATCAGCATCCAGGCCCAAACAGAGCGTAGCCGGACCGCCAACAGAGATGAAAACCACCAAAAACTGTTTGAGGAACTCCAGACTCTATACAAAACAACTGTCCCGGGTGAAACAAGCGCAGTCAAGGCCCGCAAATACGAAGCATTGTGAGTCTTCTCCACGTAAAACTATCAAAGCTTCCGAATCTAATCAACATCAAAGAAAGAAGAGTGCCAATGAGATGAGGATAAAATCCAAGAAACTTCACTCCGCGAAAAAGCAGGCCAGGAAGGGGGCCTGAGCACATCATGGGAGTGCAAATCAGTAATGCCGAACTTTTCTAGCAGGCGCAACCCATTGCGTGAGGGTTTCCAGAAACACCCTGTGAGCTATGCCTGAAATATGGCTTGTATGGAAGTAGAATTCAAGGCCTCAACGTAGAAATTGGAGAGCATGGTGTGTTACCGGCATAGTAGCGGCCTTTTCGAAGCATAGCCGATAGTGTGCTCTAGCCTGTTAAATAGACCTGAGTGACGGGTAGAGGATACGGGAGGATTAGGTACCAAGTACTTGATTTCATCCACCAAAATGTGAGGTGAGCTTGCAATATAAAAATTAAAGACGAAACAGCACTGGACGGAATGAATGAAAATCCACCTTCACATGGAGTGTGGACCTTGTCGCGTGTGACCGGCAGCCCAACTCCAGTGGCGTCAGCTCTCGGCATGCTGAGGTGCAGGGATCTGTAACCCCTGTTAGTTTGCAAGAAGAGCTTAAATTCAACCCGGGTTTCTCTGTACACCGCCCGGCAGAATAAATTCCGAACCGCTGCTCTGGAAATTTTTGGGCCCCTCTTCAACCAAGACGCAGTGTACTCGGGTGTGAATAGTTGCTTAGTTGCCAGGTCCAGCAGCAGAACAAAATGTCGCAACAAAAGACTGTGTATGTGTCCCACTACAATTGGGTGACCGAATGCTTCGCCCGCTAATCCGAGTGTTTTCTCCAGGGATTCGCGCATCCCGGCGCTGATGCGCAATGGCCTCCAAGAGAAGAAACGAAGCTTCTTCGTGGTTGTCGGCGATCATTCCAAGGATGCCATTGTGTATCGTAAGCTCGGCCTTTTGCAAGTTCCCGGATGATGGGGCGCCGACGCTAATCTGTTACAGTTCATCATATTTTCTCCGGCATGAGCACGAAGCAAAATAAGTCCGTTCTGTGGGCATATAAGAGCAAGCTTCTTGGGTTTACTAGTCACCGGAAGAAGCGGGAGAACAAAATCAAGAAGGAGATTAGGCGTGGAATTCGAGAAGTCAACTCGGAAGACCCATTTGAGCTCTTCATTTCTCTCCACGACATTCGCTATGTCTACTACAAGGAGACCGACAAAATTCTGGGCAACACATACGGCATGGTCAGTTCGCACCGAGATAATACACTCATCGTCCTTCACTAGTACGGCTGCTGACTCCCAAAAGTGTGTGCTACAAGACTTCGAGGCCATGACGCCTAACATCCTAGCGCGAACGATCGAGACTGTCGAAGGCGGCGGCCTGGTGATCCTCCTATTGAAGGGCATGAGCAGTTTGAAGCAGTTATACACCATGTCTATGGATGTCCACTCAAGATACCGAACCGAGGCTCATGACGATGTCGTTGCGAGGTTCAACGAGCGTTTCATCTTGTCCCTGGGTAGCTGCGAGTCCTGCCTGGTGATTGACGACGAGTTGAATGTCCTCCCTATATCCGGAGGCAAGGGTGTCAAGCCGATGCCTGTCCCGGATAAGGATGAGCCAGCTACCCCGGCGCAAGAGGAATTGCAAAAGATCAAAGAATCGCTCATCGACACACAGCCGGTTGGGTCGCTCATTCAGCTAGCGCGTACGGGAGACCAAGCGAAGTCTTTGCTTACTTTTGTCGACGCTATTGCGGAGAAGACATTGCGCAACACAGTTACTCTGACGGCTGCTCGTGGTCGAGGTAAATCAGCAGCGATGGGTCTGGCGATAGCGGCAGCTGTCGCACATGGATACAGCAACATTTTCATCACATCCCCCTCACCGGAGAACTTGAAGACACTTTTCGAGTTTGTGTTCAAGGGGTTCGACGCCCTGGACTATAAAGATCACGCTGATTACTCGATTATTCAGTCGACAAACCCCGACTTCAACAAGGCTATCGTCAGGGTAAATATTCACCGAAATCACCGGCAAACAATCCAGTACTTCCGGCCCCAGGACAGCCATATCTTGGGGCAGGCAGAGCTCGTTGTGATTGACGAAGCCGCAGCTATCCCGTTGCCTCTGGTGCGGAAGCTGATGGGGCCATATCTGGTCTTCATGGCTTCCACAATTAGTGGCTATGAGGGCACTGGACGTTCGCTTTCTCTCAAGCTCATCAAACAGCTGCGGGAGCAGTCTCGATCAGGCGCCGGTGCAAGTGGTGAGGGTGCTGTGGAGGTAGACCGGACAAGTGGCAAAGCAGCGAAGGACACAGGCTTTCAGGGTGGACGCTCTCTGAAAGAGATTACTCTTTCCGAGCCTATTCGTTACGCCCAAGGTGACGCTGTCGAAAAGTGGCTAAACACCCTTCTTTGCCTGGACGCAACATTACCAAGGTCCAAGCTGAGCACACAAGGCTGCCCAGTATGTATCCCCCCCCGTCTTCCTCGCCTGACTCCTTGCAGCCCCTATCACAGAAGCTGCAAACAGCCGCCTAACATGCTTAATAGGATCCCTCTCAGTGTGAGCTGCTCCATGTCAACCGAGACACACTCTTTTCGTTTCACCCTGTATCAGAGAAGTTCTTGCAGCAGATGGTCGCACTCTACGTTGCCAGTCATTATAAGAACTCGCCCAACGACCTGCAGCTCATGAGCGACGCCCCTGCGCATGAGTTGTTTGTACTCACAGCCCCCATCGCCGAGGGGCGGTTACCAGAGCCTTTGTGCGTCATACAAGTCTCTCTTGAGGGCAAAATCAGCAGACAGAGTATTCTCAACAGCCTGAGAAGAGGCCAGCAACCATCTGGTGACCTAATCCCATGGCTTGTCAGCCAACAGTTTCAGGACGATGAATTTGCCTCGCTTTCTGGAGCACGTGTGGTACGGATAGCAACCAACCCCGACTACATGTCAATGGGGTACGGATCGAGAGCCCTAGAGCTCCTCGTAGACTACTATGAGGGAAAATTCGCCAATCTCTCCGAGAACGTCGGCATTCTCGAGCAACCAACCGTGGCCAGAGTAACAGATGCGGAGCTCGCAAAGGCCAGTCTCTTCGACGACATCAAGGTGCGCGACATGAACGAGCTTCCTCCACTCTTCGCCAAGCTAGCTGAGCGACGACCGGAACGACTGGACTATGTCGGAGTAAGCTACGGACTCACACAGCCTCTTCACAAGTTTTGGAAGCGAGCATCATTTGCGCCCGTATATCTGGTATGTAACTTCGTCGAAATTACTCGTGGATTGGAAGAGGCTAATATAACAACAGAGGCAAACTGCCAATGATCTCACCGGTGAGCATACATGTGTCATGTTGCGGCCTCTGAAGGAGGAGAGTGATCACAGCTGGTTGGGGGCATTCGCTAGCGATTTCCACCGCCGATTCCTGTCTCTTTTGGCGTATAAGTTCCGTGAATTCCACTCCATCCTTGCCTTGACCATTGAGGAGTCCGCAAGCTCGGGAGCCCAGCTGGACCCGTCCAACGAGGCCCCGGAGCTGACAAAGGCCAACTTGGACAAGTTGTTGACTCCGTTTGACCACAAGCGCCTCGAGTCATACGCCAATGGTATGCTGGATTACCACGTGGTGCTAGATCTCATTCCCGCGATTTCGCGACTTTACTTCACTGGCCGTCTGAAGTCGTCGGACATCAAGCTGAGCGGGGTGCAGCGAGCCATTCTCCTCGCGATCGGCATGCAACACAAAGAAGTAGACGTCATTGCGGGAGAGCTCAACTTGCCCGCATCGCAACTCCTTGCTATCTTCATGAAGATCATGCGGAAAATAGCGACGCACCTTGCATCGGTTATTTCCGGAGCCATTGAGGCCGATATGCCAGACCCCAGGACAGTTGGTGTCTCAGTTGACAATGCATCGGGGGCGCACGATGACGAGATTATTGACAAGAAATTTGCACCTCTGGAAGCAAATCTTGAAGATGAGCTCGAGGAAGGCGGAGATGAAGCATTGCGGGAGCTTCGGGCAAAGCAGAGAGAACTTATCGACTCTTTGCCATTAGACCAGTAAGTCCAAATTCTTCGGCCAAGGGGTAGCTATCACAACACATGTGCCTAACGTTCTTCAGGTATGAGATTGAAGGGGGCACTGCGGAGTGGGAAGAGGCCGAGAAGCGGGCTCTGCAAGCGACCAAGAGCGGCAAATCGAACCCCCTTGTGAGCGTCAAGACCCACAAGGCAAAGAGGAAAGCCAGCCCTGAGCCAACGGAGAAGCATGATGAAGGGCATGGCGACAAGGCCCACAAGAAGTCCAAGAAGGTCAAGCGAGACAAGAAGAGGTGAAGTATTTACTGAGTTGGGTGAGCTGGGCAGCGGGCGCCGAACGTGTGTTTGCCATTGTCTCCTCGGATTTCTGTAGCCAGGTCAGCGAGCCTGAGATGAGCGATGCGCGCATGCCCGGACGGGAATGTTGCTGATATGTGTGGCTTGAAGCCGGAGAACGGCTCCGATCTAGAACATTGGCATCGGCCGAGTACAAAGATACCCCAGTGGAGTAGGCGTAGCAATCCCTGCCAAGTATAGCGGGGTAGGCTGTGATTGGTCGTTATCGAGAGGGGCAAGCTGAACAAAAGATGTCGCGGTGCTCTGCGGCTGACTGCCTGGAAAACTCCTGGACAATTGAAAATAAACCTCTCGCCTCGGGCTCTCTTGTTGCTGATTTGTGTCCTTGAATTCAATAGTGAGCACTTCTGTCCCAATATCCCCCTATAGCGACTCGCGCTCCGGCGACAAAGGACAGCGACGCCCGGTTGACAAGCAACGCGAACGGCTGCCCAATTGCTGCGCTGCCCCTTGTTGCCCATTCGGCATCAACTGGCGCCGATAACGAGGAATACAGTGCTCCATCGCATATAACGCCTGGCGCAAGTCTAGATACTCCGAACTGTAGTGGTCCACACATACGCACGCGACGCAATATCGAGAAGCGACGCCCTCCCACCGTGGCAAACCACTCGACCAACTACTCTTCAGGCCGCTCCTCTGCCCAAGTTTCAAGTCGTATTCGCGCGCCATGGCAGCTCCAAACGGCGGGGATAAGCCGCAGATCCAGCCATGTCGCTATAAGGTTGGAAAGACGCTAGGAGCCGGGTCGTACTCGGTGGTGAAGGAATGCGTTCACATCGACACTGGGCGCTACTATGCCGCCAAGGTGATAAACAAGCGACTGATGGCTGGCAGAGAGCATATGGTACGAGGTGCAGTTCCCTTCTTTGGCGAATCACTATGGTCTAACATTCCGTCTCCGAATTTCTAGGTGCGCAATGAGATCGCCGTGCTCAAGAAGGTGTCGATGGGGCACCAGAACATCTTGACGCTCGTCGACTACTTCGAGACCATGAATAATCTGTACCTTGTCACTGACCTCGCGCTGGGCGGCGAGCTGTTCGACCGCATCTGCCGAAAGGGCTCGTACTACGAGTCAGACGCCGCGGACTTGATCCGCGCGACGCTGTCGGCGGTGGCATATCTACATGACCACGGTATTGTGCACCGTGATCTCAAGCCCGAGAACTTACTGTTCCGGACACCCGAAGACAACGCCGACCTTCTCATCGCAGACTTTGGCCTCAGCCGTATTATGGATGAGGAGCAGTTCCACGTACTCACCACGACCTGTGGTACACCAGGCTACATGGCGCCAGAGATCTTCAAGAAGACGGGCCATGGCAAGCCTGTCGACCTGTGGGCGCTGGGCGTCATCACGTATTTCCTTCTCTGCGGCTACACCCCTTTCGACCGCGACTCGGATTTCGAGGAGATGCAGGCCATTCTCAACGCGGACTATAGCTTCACCCCGGTCGAGTACTGGCGAGGGGTTTCGGATAGCGGAAAGGACTTCATCCGCCGCTGCCTCACTGTCGATCCCACGAAGCGTATGACGGCCCATGAGGCCCTCCAACACCACTTTGTCGCTGGCTGGGCCCGCTCACCTGATGACGAAAAGGGTGCCAACCTGCTGCCTACGGTCAAGAAGAACTTCAACGCACGCAGGACGCTGCACGCCGCTATCGACACAGTCCGCGCAATCAACAAGCTGCGCCAAGGCGACTTCATGAACGGTGGGAAGAGTCGCGAGCCGGGGAGAAACAACGGTGCTGCCGGGGGCAGCGGCTTACCCGGAGCCGGGCCGCAGAAGGAGGACAGCGGCATCTCCATCCCCGATGGGACGGGCAGTAGCCAGGGGAAGGACAGCGGCTACGGCACGCAGCCCGAGACGGACGCGGGCGGTGACGTGGCTATGGGCGACGCACCGCCGGTCCCTGCGAGCTTGCGGCCAGGGAGCGAATCGAACCGGGTTGTAGAGACCAGCAGGGGTCTCTGGAGCGGCCTAAGTAACAGCCGGCGGTGATCATTGTTCATACCCGCTCAAGATGGAGGAAAATCTATATAACTACGAACGTGATGATGGAAATGGCAGGAATGAAATGATTCGGCGGGTTTCTTCTCTTTTACTTTTGGGACCTGAGCGCTGCCTGCAGGTTTTCTTTGCATCAGTCAGGGGATGATGGTATCTTTTGGTAGGCTGGCTCTGGGCTACCTACTTTACCCAGCCTCACTATACGTAGTAGGTTACTCAGCGCGCTTTATCTGGCTATGTTGCTTTTCCCGTCGCTGTTACCGTTGTCCTGGTTGTTGGTACAAGGTACAGATACTGGTCAGGTTCAGGTACATAATCTCGTTAGCTTGCTTGCTTGAGCAAGTACTGGTGGCTATAAGGGGTTTGTTTCTGTCCGAACTTCGGTGAGGATGGCTTTACTGCCGTCTGGTTTGCCCCCGTGAAAGATGCACTTGTCATTTGTTGTATATAGGGACCGTGTGGGTGGAAGGAAACCAGCCTGTGTCGTGCTGGTATGGGGAAGAGTGAGTTCAGTTCGAGTGGCGATGTTTGACAGCTCAATGGCATGATACCTCTTTGATATTCTTGGAATAGACACATCATCATCATCATCGACCTGGTGACTCGACAATTGGGATAGGCGTAGTTGTTATCATATGTGGTGGCTTGTATTCAATGGGAAAGAGGCAACTGGGGTCCTGCGATAACGTTCATCACGATGCGGTCCACTAGAACGGATTAGCGGTGCATGCGGGTCTTGGATGGGGTTCTTAGGTCACAGGTATACTCTGTAGATCATATCATGATGTGTCGGCGGTCCCTGAGTTAGAATTATTTTCTCTAGAGATACCTGGTTTGCTGACTCTGGAGGCTTTAGTGTTTAGAAGGATGACTTCCTACGGTAGACTTCCAAGGCCCCGATGTCTTGCACATGAGTTGAGACGGTATCTGTATACATGAGAATCTTAGATGCCAGTACTTTTACGTTCCACACTGGCTTGTGGCTGAAGTCTAGATAACAACCGTGTACAAAGTAGCCCTTGGCAAGACCAAGAAGTAAGCCACACGCCAGAGACATTTCTTTTCGCACTACGGAAAGATCTGTTGGCATACACCTCACATGATTAAGTGGGAGGAGGAGGCTGGGGACCGGGGGTGTTGGGCAGTCACAGACAAATGAGGGCGATTACGGATTACATACACCGCTTCATGCCAACCAACGAAAGTCTCAGCGTGATGACTGGAACAACGCAGATGCAGCAGCAAGGCACACGCGCGCTGACGCTGGTGGAGGGTTGCGGCGTTTAGGACAAGCCGGGCGGCACCCGCACTCTCGGGGTTTTGGCACGATGGAATGACCCGAGGCCGAGTCCGACTTTTCTCGCTGCCCAATCCGACTCGACCATGGAGATCCTACTTGACGCCCGGCTTGCTCGGAGATGATGCATCGAGGATCCTATATCGTCTGATGAACTGAATGATTTTCCGCACAGCGTGTCCGCTTCAATGTCACCCGTTGTCTGCTCCAGGACTTCCTCTTCTCCATGACCCTCCCCAGGTCTCGCAAAGGTACCGAGTCAACCAGAGCAGGCCATTCCTGTCTGAAATCTCGGAGTCTTTTGATGAGCCGGCGTTCCCGCTGGTCCACCGCTTCCCACGCATCCGTCCTGCTTGATAAGTCCAACTGTGGCGCCAGGGAGATAGGCATGGTGGAGCTGGATTGCCGAACCACCAAAAAATCTGCGTTTCTGTAGCGCTTCAGTCGCTGGCGTGATGATTGCAACTTGAGCAGGGGTAGCGGCGAATCCACAACCGCCTTCTGGCTGCCAAGAGCCTTGTGCATCCGTGGGTTCCGCCCTCTGTGGCAACCTCTGAGGTCATTGGCAATTGTCAAAGGATCCAGACGTTGCACGCAGGACCTAGGTTGTGGCTGCTGCAAGACAGTCCGTCAGAGCATCATGTGGTCTGGAGTGATTGGGGTTCAGCTGCTTGTTGCGGGAAATCAATGATTCGTCGTCTACTCGATCGCATGTCCATTTGTCGATTTGGCACAGCTCTGGAGCAGATTGGGCGCCTGTTGGATCGCGTGCTGGCTGCGGTACCGATACCAGGGGCGCCCTGACCTCATTTTTGACTGCCGACTTCCGCATTTCCAGCGACCAGCAACTGCGCGCAGACTCCCCGGATTCAGCCGCCGTTTCGTTGACCTCGCTCAGGCCTGTTCACCGTCATCCGTGTTTGAGGTTTCAGAGCCACGGGAATATATAACAGGAGGAAGTATTGCAGTACTTGAGGTGTCGTGTGCTTCACAGAGCGCGTGATGGATCATCGATCGCATGGGTTGTGTGGGTCTGAGCTTCCCAAATGCGGACAAGTACCACTACCTCGATGCGGCCCCGAATTCGGGTTCCGCATCTGATTAAGCCATTAGCGGGGTTTTTATTATTGCCAGAGCGTCCTACACGTGTATGACAATAAAATACAACTAAAAACCAAGGGATGCTGTACTTGGGTAAGATTAGCCCAAAGTAATAGAGCTCCATCGCCCGCCATTATTTTGAGGATCATAGGCGGGGAGCTTCGTGACGGCGTCGCTGCTTCAAGAGAGCCGATTCCAGATGCTCCGAAGTTTCCGGCTCGCCCGCCGTCGTGAGCGTTTCCGATGCGTTTCCGCAAGCGGCTGATCCCCCCAATCTACGGAGATACTCCAGCTTCCTGGTCCCGTTCCCAAGACGCCGGACCGAAACAAACGAGATGTCATCATTGATGAACAATAAATGGGACCCCCTTGTTGTCCTTTTGGGCGACTGCGCAGAGGGCATTTGAATATTCGTCGCCCAGGGGACTTGGCCCGCACGTCCTACGAAGCACAAAAAACTGGACGACACCTGCCGGAGCCGCTCCTCGGGCTCCGACCTTGAGCAGCTCCTTCGAGAAGCTGAGTAATTACAAAGTACTAGAGTAAGGTCAGAGGAGAGGGGAGCGGATACGCGGTAAAGCGATACCGAGATTCCTGGTGGGCTAGGATTGGAGACAGGGTTGCTGGCAGTGATCGAGAAGCGCGATGCGAGCCAACCGAGAGCTTGGCGGGCGCAACCCCGGATAACACGGATCTCCCTTTGTGCGACAGAAAATTGGGTGCGGTTGGGACAGGGAGTCGAGTGCTCTGTTCTTTGTGTCGCAGAAGGTCGAATAAGTGAGCGAAATGCCCTGGCATTTGGGGCCACCAGTCCAAAATTGTGAGAGGTGGTATGCTCGCTCTTTCGCAGAGGGTGCCTCCCAGAGTATTGAGTAGCGTCGCTCGCCTCCCTTGCGCTCCTTCCCGTCGTCTTGGATACCCTGAGTAGAATATTGTGATGACCTCTCTTCCCTTCGTGGTAATTGCCCCGCCGGGACAAGGCGGGCTCGGCGCCTCGGCGGGATGGCTTCTGCGCAGGTATTGCACCTTTCGGTATGCGCAAAGCGAGGGCGGGAGGAGTTGAATCAAAACCGACCCCGCAATGAGGTGAAGCGATTTTCACTGCCAGTGCGAGACATGGGCTGAAGTAGAGTGACATGGCATAACTAGAAGTGGTGGGCGAGCAGCACCTCCACCCCACCCTCCCGAGGTCCCGCCCTGCCTCCAGCTGTTCTCCGCAACCAGCGGTGCAGCGGGTTCGATGTGGAGGGGGGCTAGTGAAGCCGCTATCCTCGGGATTCCGCACCACGCGCTGCTCCATTATGTCTGATTATTCAGAGCTTGGCTGCCCGTCCGCCTAGTTCCATGCGGTCAAACCAAAGCACCGCTCGCCGGCTGGGTTTCCCTCCCTTTCTGGCGCGAGGAGCTATTCCGCACCACTCGTCACTCGTACCTTTAGGTCGCATATGAAAGCCGACCACCGTCCGCTTTTCTGCTCCTGGCTACCGCCACCACCACATTCAACTACCGCTTCCAGCCGCCCACCAAATTCGCCCCGACCGTCACCCCTGCTTGGACATCGACAAACATTGCAGAATAATAAAAAGAGAAATCCTGGAGAGAACGACTACGGTCAAGTAAACTTAATTCGCAGTAGCCGACCAACGAACATGCGTATGCAGCGACGATAGCACCGCCGAATCCGAGCTTCCCGTCGCATTCCTAACGGCCCCTCCCTGAGCTGCGGCCTTCGGCTCTCAGGCGTCACCGGGTATTCTCACGTACTCGTCATCCTCCGCACGCTTCCTGTTGCCCGCCATGCAGGAATTCGCGGCCGTTCTTCCTCAGCCAAAGGCGAAGCTGTTGCCCTTCGCCTGGCCCGCCGCCCTCAACCTCGAGGAGCTCAACCCGATCCCCCACAAATATCGGCCGAGCCGGAAAACGCGGATGCGGCTTCAAAAGATTAAATCAAACACGGGGGTGCCGCCCGCCGACGACATCACGCGGCTGCAGACCTCCTTCAACGTGCTTGAAGGCGTAACAGCGTTGCGCCAGCGGAGATGGCGGATCTACGACCTCCAGCACCTCCTTGTTTTGGGGATCATGATGTTCTCGCTGTTCATCTTGCCGTCAGCGCCGCTCATCAAGACCGGCGGCTTAGTTGTCTTGGGCATGCTGCTCTTGATGCCAATTACCAGCCAGTTTTTTCTACCATCCCTCCCAATATGGGTATACCTACTTTACTTCTTCTCGAGCCGGTAAGTTGGCCTAATTGCTGGTTTCTTTGTCGACAGGCGCTCAAGACTCTGACACCACTCGCAGATTTATCGCGCCCGAATACAGACCCCACATTTGGGTCAAGGTTCTCCCTGCGCTCGAGAATGTGCTGTACGGTGCCAACCTTTCCAATATCCTCTCGGCACACACACATCCGTTCCTTGATATCCTCGCTTGGATCCCGTACGGCATTGCACACTTCGCGCTGCCTGCCGTCTGCTGTGCCCTCTTGTTCATCTTTGCGGCACCAGGCACAACTCCTGTTTTTGCCCGCGCGTTCGGATTTATGTGCATGTTGGGGGTGACTATCCAGCTCATTTTTCCCTGCACACCCCCCTGGTACGAGAAAGCCAACGGTTTGGAGCCGGCGCACTACGGCATGGAGGGTTCACCCGCCGGCTTGGCCCGTGTGGACGAACTGTTCGGCGTCGACATGTACACGACAAGCTTCACGACAGCCCCGGTACCATTCGGCGCCTTCCCCAGCTTGCATGCAGGAAATGCTGTCATTGAGGCCCTTTTCATGCAGTACTGCTTCCCGCGCCTCCGCACCTTCTTCATCGTGTACGTCGTTTGGATTTGGTGGGCGACAATGTATCTCAATCACCACTATGCCATCGATCTAGTCGGCGGTGCTCTCATCTCTACCGCGGCGTACTACATCGCAAGAACTCGGTTTTTGCCTCGGCCCCAGCTCGACAAGTCCACACGATGGGAGTACGAGTACGTCGAGTATGGTGACCGGCCCCGTTCTGTGGATGAGGAATATGGCTATGGCTATGCATACGGCCTGGGCCTGCTCGAGAGGCGTGGCATGGCTGGCGACAGTGACGGGTGGACTCTCGGGAGCAGTTCGAGCTTCGAGTCGATGAGCCGCGGCGATACACTCTCCGGTAGCGCAAGTAGCACACCCGGAATTCTAAGCCCGACAACTCCAGATGACGAGTTCCGGCACGCTGTCATCGGCCTCACGCCCCAAGGCGATGTTTGGAACGATGAGAGGGTCGGCCTAGAAAGCGAACTAAGCGAGGTTGTCATCGTGAGGTCATGATCGATCCGGACCGAATTCTCGTGTTGGCAAACGCTGCTGGCGCGGCTTCTCCTCTGCCCTCGCAACCTCTTTAGCGTTTTATTTTTAATTTTGGAAACATCGGTTCGGGGCATCGTATTGGCCATTGGATGGGAGACATTAACGGAACCGACCATACCCCTCTCGTTTTATTTATACGGCATTTATTCAAGTCGGCATTGCGACGGCGCGCGAGACAATCGTTTTTACACTGTTTCGACTCGATCCAAAACCGGAGCATTCGCTTTTCTGGGCTGGGCGGGAAAGACCAGATCATTTGGGTTAGGTTACTGGTTGGCTGCATAAACACCCGGTATCGGTGTTAGGCTGGGGTAGGGGCAGATTTTGACTGATGAAAAAGGTCGGTCGGGTGCTGAACGTAATGATAATAATGAGTTGGGCTCGGTGTTTGACAGCAGATGGCGGGTGGCGGCTAAGGGATGCGATCATGATCCTGTGATGGTGGTGACGCCAGCAGTTTGGTCGACTTGGAAATGGGAGGACTGAGAGATACTCCAAATGGGTAGCGGATAGATAGAATCCATACCTTTGGAACTGATAATACAAGACATCTTGAATTTCACCGTGCGTGAGTGCCCAAGTCCGACCGAACAATGAGGTCCAAAAAGAATGTCGGCGATGCTGAGATCTTAAAACACCGAAAAGACTAGAAAAAGGAGAACAAGAGAACGCGGTCGAGAAATCTGACAAGGCGGCCGTCAAATTTAAAGCAGCTGAAATCGATCGGATCTCACGCCTCTCAGCCGCGTCTGGGAGGGGCGCCACCACGCGAACCCCGGGGTAGGCGACCCCTTTCGTCGTGTCTGGAGTTTCAGCCGCACGATATGGGCATCTCGTATATGCAGCGCTCGTATGAGCATGTGAAGGAATCAATATCGCAGCATTGCAATATCATTGCAATTGAAGACATCGCGTATGCTTCATGTGACATCGACAAGGGCAGTCGTGGTAGTGCTATGTACATTTATCCCTACAATAAAATTCCCCGGTAGGTAGGCAGCTAAATTATCTTCCAAGCCAAGCGCGTACGCTTGACTGCTCCCCAAGAGAATCCTCGATGCAAACTGACCGCCCATAACCCCATATGTTACAGATAGCCAAGTCCAAATTGCTCCATGACTGTGGCCCTGAACGTGAGGTGAGGAATAGGCTCGTCGTTCCTCAAATGGACATCCCTGTTCCACCCAAATATAATATCAACATGCTGTGACCACGTTTGCGGCGAGAATATCGTGGTATCGCCAGGCGAGCCGGTATCAAATACATGTTGCGCAGAGTGTCAAAATATGGCAAAGCTCGCGGCCTCGGATGTGCCCAAAGGTAGAAAGTAAAGCCACGAGATAAGTACCCGATTTTCTCTCCCCAACTCCGAAGCCGACCCCCCAAATCCCAGAATCGCAAAAAAGATCAAAAGCTGGTTAGCCAACCGGTTTATTATGCTCCCAGGTGGTCCATGCATTGAGTTTCCGGTCACTTGCGCCATTTTAAGGACGGCGATCCAGAGGCCGAATATTCCTTGTGCTTTTTCTTGTTTCTTTTTTTCTGCAGCTTGTTGGCCACCCGAACATTGACAGGCTCGGCAAGAGACTCTTGTTTGAACGTCGGGGGCTCCGGTGGAGACGAGTTTACCTGAGAGAACCTCAGTGGAGAAGGCCTCAGCGGAGACGACTTCATGGCAGCAAGGTTGGAGGAAGAATCCAAATATTTTCCTTTGGCATCAGAGTTCTGCCCCGCGAAAAGCACACGAGAATGAGAACGATGAGTGTTCTGGTTCATTCCGGTGACAAATGGATTGGGCACTGGGGTTTCACCACGACCTTTCTTCTCTCCCTTGGGGGTTTCTTCCGTCTTATCAGCTTTGCTGGCTCTGGCATCAGATGTCTTCTCTGTTTTGACTACAACGCGGTGCTCAGGGATGGTATTGGGTGCGTCTGTTTCCTAATATGACGAGCCAGGGAACCTCGGGGGCGCTACCGGTGTGACTTTCTTTGGGACGACCTTTGAGGATGTGGTCGGCTGAGTGCTGGGGAGCTTGTCTAGTGAAGGTGACTGAGCTTTCCGTGTGGATAAAACAGGCGAAGATGCTGGCAAACTGATCTTGCCATTCATAGCCGGGATGGAAGGAGGGGCAATTGGCGTCTGCTTTTTGGACTTCCTTGAGGGCGAAGCAGCCTTGGGGACGGGCGCAGAGCCACTGGTTGCGTCAACCCGAGCCTTTTTGGACTTCTTTGCAGATGCCGAGCCAGTTCCCTCTTGGTTTGGGGTTCCACCGTGCTTGCGCTTTTTATTTCCGCCGGCTTTGGGCGTCTCTGAGCTAGGGAGCAGCAGGGGCGCCTGGCTCATCTCAACATCTTCATCTGAGGATGCGTCGACTTCAATCTGTCCCACTGGCGCTCCAAGAGCCTGGTAGCGAGTCTTGAGCCCCTCGGGCTGAGCACGGGGGACCTTAGGAGCTAAAGCTGCAGCCGTGCCATCGCCTTCGCTGAAGCGCATAACCTTCTTGATATGAACAGAGCGGTCAATGGAGCGATTTACTGCAAGAAATGTGTTAGAGACAGCGACTAGAAGCCATGGCATGCTAGGCCTTACGTGTTTCGTATTTGTTTCCTGCCCTGTTCGGGATGAGGACCGTAATTGAGGTATCAACCACATCATCTGACGAAGCGGTATAGTCGGCTCCATCGTAAGCCACGATGGGTGTGCCAGCATGCATCTTATCCAGGGGGATAGCGTGTTCCTGGATGACCTCAATAGGCAAGGAGGCAGGCAGGGTAAAGTACCAAATCTGCTTGCCCTCTGCTTTGGCGTTCTGGAAAATGCGTGCGACGTCGGATGCATCCACGCCGTCGACAGCCTTGCGTAACTGAAAATCCTGGCCAATAAACTCAGGAACTTTTTGACTTCACAATTGTGTTAGAGTGGCGATATCAACCAGGAAACTGGGTACGTACGCTAAAGGCTTTCCGTTTCGCTTCTCAAGAGCCATTGAGGGGCCAGCTTCATCCTCCGATTCACTATCAGAATCTGAGTCGATGACCTCATCACTCTTAGACGAAGCCTTTCCCTTGACCGGAGCCTTGGACTTTGCTGCCTCCTTGGCCAACTTTGCGCTCTTGGCGGCACTGGATTTCGCCTTTGTCTTGGCCTGTTTCTCGCTGACACTCTCACTCTCGCTATCGGATCCCGACTCCGAGGTCTCGCTGGTCGATTGGTTGCCCTTTTTGGTGATCTTTGCTCCAGAGTCAGACTCGTCCTCAGACGAATCATCTGTGCCTGCGTCGCTAGAGTCCGAATCGGATGTAGAAACAGACTTCTTATTCGTTGGGGCAGCAGTGGTTGTTGTCGTTACCTTCTTCGTCGTGATCTTCACCTGTTTGACACTGCTGTCGCTGTCGCTCTCCGAGGAAGAGTCGGATCCTGAATCTGCCACAACCTTTTGCTTTGACTTATTCGCAATCACAGTGCGCTTGACAACAGAGCTATCATCGCTCTCGCTTCCGGAGCTGGACTCGCTGCCTGCCTTGACCTTCGTCTTCGCACCTTTGCTCTGTGCGTCGGAGTCGGATGAAGAGTCGGAGTCGGAGTCTGAGATGGCGACCTTGAAAACCGTCTTTTTGGCACCGCCCACCGCATTCTTGGCTTTTATCTTATCGGCCCAGTTGCTGTTGGCTGGAGCGTCGGCATCACTCTCGGAGTCGCTGCCGCTCGAACTGTCAGAGTCGCTATCCTTGCTAACGGGAGCTTTGCTCTTGGTTTCGCGCTTTGAGTGGTCTTCGCGCTTCAGTGACGTGTTAGCCTTTGCCGCATTTTTGGCAAGCCTCGCCGCCGTAGCGGAGTGCTCATCAAGCGTCCCGGTCTTGACGCGGGGCCCTGCCATTGCGATGACGGCCTTGAGAAACCGCAAGCGGGATTATTGGGCTGGAATCGCAAGGAAATAGTCTCGGAGAAATTTCTAGGCGTAATTTGTGGTTATGGGAGGTAGGCGACTCGTCGCTGGGTGTTTCACGGGGTAGGTTTGCGAGTGGGTGAATTATTTTTGTTGAAGAACTTCGCGATCTTTTGGTTGTCTCAAAAATTCCGAAGCTTGTGGTTCCTTATCGCAACTTTCAGCGCCGATAACAAATCGCTGAGAGAAAAAAGGCAGGCGCCACTGAAAATTGTGGATTGAATGATTTGGTTGGTGGAAGGAGCACCAAAAGCTTAGTGCTGCAGACCCTGGATTTTTAGTGGATGCAACCAACAAACGGAAAGAGCACGGCAGAGCCTCAGCAACACAGTACCTTTTCTTGGTGCAGCAACTAAACTTGGTGTTTCTGCCGGTTACAGAAAGAAAAAATCAGAGTAAAGTTGAAATCTCAACTAAGCGGTGTTTGATCAAGAGCCGTAATTAGTTTGTGCCGGATCGTGAAAAGGCAATGGCCGCACCCAAGAAGAGAAAAATCGAAGGAGGCAATGGCACGGAAGCCCCTGGTAAGAGTGGTGTGAAGAACAGCAACTCTCTAATTACTGGGGATTGACGAAACATCCAGTTCTAAGCGCGTTTGCCGCGCGACAAAAGTTATGGGGAGCGCCCTCCGCTGATGTTTCTGTGAGACCGCAATCTCAGGGGCAGAGCCAAGAGACCAAAGATGTCTCCTTGCCTCAACGAAGTGCCGCAAAATCTCCATCGCTGCCCCTGTCCCGGGCAGAAAAGCGTCAACCTATCGAGGCCAAGTCTTCATCTCCCCCAGATGCGAATCCTAAAGATGCAGAAAGCACAACACCAGTGTGAGGAACTCCTCATCACCGATCCAGTATATGGAAGGAAATCGTACCGCGACTGACAATGTGGAAGCTCACCTGGGATGAGAACCATTACACAGCACTCTACTTTCAGACCCGATAAGAAGAGGAAAAACTACCAGCCGAAACCAGATGGCCGCATCTTCCTGAGGCTTGCTGAAGGAGAGGTATGTTAGGCCAGTTGACTTTGTGACACACCAGGTCTGACTGACAGACACAGCGGCTAGTGATCCTCGGAAGCTTTGGTATTAAGATCAAGGAAGGCGAGATCACTATCTCAGGGGCGGTTCTGCGGGCGTCTGACTTGACTCATTGGGTACACGCGCCTCACTGCCACGCCATCCCAGTCCTCCGGACATCCTCCCCGACTGTGCTGGAGTTACATCCTCATCCGGCAGCCCCGAGTCTGAGGCAGCTGGCAAGGTTGAGTCCTGTATTCGGTAAGCTGTGGAATGAGACACCGTCTGCCTCAGCTGCCTCCAGCACTGCAACATTTCAAATTGTTTGCTCCCTCCCCGTCGAGTCTCAGTGACTTCGGCTGATAGTTTACAGGTGTTGACTTCCGAAGATTGCCCTAAGAGGGTCTCTTTGCAAGAACTCGTATCACCAGCAGAGTGGAACAAAAGGTTGGCTGCGCTCGTAGCCGCCAGGCAAAGAGGGAATACCCCACTGGTCTTCCTCTGTGGACCAAAATCCTCAGGGAAATCTACCTTTGGGAAACTGCTAGCAAACCGGCTGGTAACAGATCATGGCGACTCGAAAAAGAAGGCCTGGGCAAGTGTGGCCGTTCTTGACATCGATCCTGGGCAGCCTGAATATGGCCCACCGGGTGTGATTTCTTTGAACAGGATATCCGGCCCAAATCTTGCCCCTTCTTTCTGCCACCCGACGCTCGAGCCTATACATGGACAGTTGAAGGCCCACGCCGTTGCTTCAATTACTCCGGCTCAAGACCCAAGCCACTATATAGAGTGTACGCTTAACCTCCTCGCTCACCACCGAAGCACTGTCGACTCAAAATGTCCCCTGATCATCAACACGCCGGGATGGATCCAGGGGACCGGTCTTGACATCTTGGCCGACCTCATCAAGGAGATTCGCCCCACTGAGGTCATCTACATGTCTCGCGAGGGACCAGAGGAGACCGTTGACAGCTTAAGGTCTGCGTGTGGCACTATTATCCCATTTAACACGCTCCCATCACAGACCACCGGCAATACCTCCCGAACTTCCATTGATTTTCGTACCATGCAAACCCTTTCATACTTTCACCTCAAATGGCCGTCACTCGCCGCGCAGCATCCAACATGGGACCCAACGCCCCTGACTGCATTACGACCATGGAGAGTCCGCTACGGGGGGCCTGACAGAGGGTTCTCCGGCATCCTATGCTACGATCACCAACCTGGCCCTAAGCTCCTGGCAGAGGCTGTCACCGGGATGATCCTCGCCCTCGTCAAAATTGAAAGTCAATCCGCATTCCGTGACCTCTTGGGGCCCGATCCGTCTTCAGACACGGACATGGACACCGACGACACAACCACCCTTTCGTCATCCACGGGCATCGTCCTCACACCCGAGGGTATCCCGCTCATTCAAAACCCCTTAGGCAGGACGCTCAATCCCCGCTACTCTAGCGCACTCGGTCTCGTCCTCATTCGTGGCATCGACACCCAGCGCGGGGAGTTGCAATTGCTTACGCCTCTACCGGCTGAAACTCTCGGAAAAGCGGGTAAAGATCTGGTCTTGGTTGCAGGGAAGTTCGACACTCCTAACTGGGCATACTCAGAAGACTTGTACCTGCGCACATTTTCGTCGGCAAAGGCCTCGGGTGAGAGCAGCGGTGCGGCGACGCCGGCGCGGGAAGGAGGGGATGAGTTGAGTGATGACGAAGATGAAGATGCGGGTAGATATCAGTCGGAGGATGCAGTGATGATTGGTCTTGCTCAGGATGAGGTGCCTTGGGTGGAGGCATTGCATGGAAACCAGAAGAAGTCAATTGGGTCAAAGGTTTGGAGGGTCAGGAGGGATCTGGGGCGGAACTAAGCTGTGACGTCCTGCAGTTTGTTGGTATGTGATGGACGTCGAGCTACACAGCAGATAGCCGGAGCTAGACCCGTACCTTGATGGGAAAATGGACCAGCCAGTAAACTGACACATGCAACTCACCTGGCCGAGTTGGCGTGCCCTGCAGTCCATATTGCGTACCCTGCAACGAGAGCCCCAGGGTCAACCCGTACCTGAAGCTCGCATCATGCCCTGCAATTAGTAGTATCGTATCTAGATCGCTCCAGAAAGTCATTCCTTGCAAGAATGCATGGGAGGCTGGGAGACGCTCGCCCGGCTGTGCAAGGTCGCCGAGTTCGGGTCGGTGGCGGTGACAATCAGCCAGGGCTTGGAGTGGTTGTGGCCAATCACCGAGGTCCGGTGTCGCATAGTTGCATATTTCATCTTGTTGACCTTGAGCTCAACTCACAGTTCCGCAAATCAAAATATGATATATGGTTGTTTAGTCATTTAATTGGGATGATACCAAAATAGCCGATTAACCTCTTTCATACATTCGCAGCACTTCGACAAGGCTGTCTTGAAAATACCACCCGGATGCCGCGAACCAAATATGCAGCAATCGAGGTCCCCGAGCACGCAATCCAATGCCCCCATTGATGCAGCAGCAGTGGATCAACCGCCATCACACTCAATACTCACCTCACTTTGTTGACCGCCTCCCTCATCGTTCACAGCATCTCTAAAGCCCACTGAAATCTCCCAGCTCATCTCAAACGATCTACATCTCATAAAACTCGCATCTCATTCTCATTTGAGTAAAAGACAAAACCGCGTTCGCTGAGCATAGTGGGGGGCGGGGAAGCAAGAGCCACAGCAGCAGCAGCAATGGCCGATTCCGCCGCCGACATCGAGAACACACACGGCAACAGCAAGAGCGGCGCCGCCCAAACAGCCAAAGACCTCTTCTCCGGCGCCGCAGGCGGCATCGCCCAAGTGCTAATCGGTACCACCCCCCCCCTCACCCCCACACAACGGCCCCTAACTAACACCCCACCGCAGGCCAACCCTTCGACATCGTCAAGGTCCGCCTCCAAACATCCAACGCCTACCCCACCGCCACCTCGGCTGCCCTCTCCATCTGGAAGAACGAAGGCGCCCTCGCCTTCTACAAAGGCACCCTCACGCCCCTCCTCGGCATCGGCGCCTGCGTGTCCATCCAGTTCGGTGCCTTCCACTACGCGCGGCGCCAGCTCGAGCGGCGCACGCCCGGGTTCATCCCCGGCGTCAGCACCCTCAGCTACAGCCAGTACTACGCGGCGGGAGCCTTTGCAGGCGTCGCCAACAGTGTAATCTCCGGGCCGATCGAGCATGTGCGCATCCGGCTGCAGGCGCAGCCGCACGGAGCAGGGCGGTTGTACTCCGGGCCGTTGGACTGCGTGCGCAAGCTGTCGTCGCAGGGGGGAGGCGTACTAGCAGGTCTGTACCGTGGTGAGGCGGTGACGATTTTGCGGGAGGCGCAGGCGTACGGGGTGTGGTTTCTTGCGTTTGAGTGGTTGATGAATGCGGACGCGGCGCGCAACAAGATGGATCGGAAGGAGGTGCCGAGCTACAAGGTGGCGTTTTATGGTGGTCTGGCGGGCGAAGCGCTGTGGCTGTCGAGCTACCCGCTTGATGTAGTCAAGAGCAAGATGCAGACGGATGGGTTTGGTGCATCGCAGCGGTACAAGACGATGCGGGACTGCTTTGCTCAGACATGGCGGGCTGAGGGGATGCGTGGGTTCTGGAAGGGCATCGGCCCGACGCTGCTGCGTGCTATGCCCGTGAGTGCGGGTACTTTTGCCGTCGTGGAGATGACGATGCGGGCCATCAACTGAGCGGTTGCGCTGGACATGTATGAGAGATGCATGGCTCATTCAATGGTTGAAGCTCCCTCCTTCAGCTTTGACTGCACGGTGGACGACGGTCCGACGGGGCAGAGTAAGAGAACCCTTCAACGGGTTCTGGGTAGATACATTGAACGCAAGTATTATGGAGAATATGCACATATGGCGAGGAGCTGTTTTTGTACATACGGCGACTATATAGGTTTCTTCTGCGTTGCCTTTTTTTTTTCTTTTATCATTCGTCGGCGTTTTCAACCCTGCGCTGCAAGATTTTCCTGGCGTTAGCAGGGGTCAAGGAGTCAATTCCCAGCTGATCCAGTGCCTTCTTCGCTTCTTCATTGTCGGTGAAGACCATATGGTTGACTTTGCCGAGCGACAATGCGCCCTCCGCTGCTTCGACCGGCAGGTTGAGGAGCGAGACGGCATCATAGAGGCTGCCGAGAGAGCTAGAACCGTCGGGGATGTAACGTTCCACAAGGGTCGAGATGGCGCGCACGTCTTGCTTGAATTGTGCAGCGCCCGATGTGGTGAACTTGTGGCTCATCAACACATCGCCCCAGAGCAGGTTGTTCAGTCTCTCGAGCGCTGCTCGCCAGACGCGGCGGAAGACGGCCGTCCCGAGGGCTCGGGAGAGGAAGTCCAAATCCCGTTTGAGAATCTGTTAGAGGTTAGTTTTGGGGTGATCAAATCCCCGGCGGGTTGGCAGGCACTTACTCTGAGAGGCTCGTCTAATTCCGATGTAACTGCAAGCTGATACGAGTCCCCGGCCGAAGAGTCTTCTGCAATCGTGCTCCACTGCGGCCGCTGGAGGTACGCACGGAACGCCTTGCGATGCGTCTCAACAAGAGCCTCGGAAAGGAACTCCTCGGCGCGCTTCCTCCTACCACTGTACGCCGCGATGGTTTCATCGAAGAGAACCCCACCATCCTCCTCTGTTCCTACGGTTGAAGAAGTGCGGTCCTTCACATGATCGTAGCTCATTCCGCCAGCGAGGTTACTCTGGTCCTCACTCCCCTTGGCCCTTACTTGAAGCTGTTCCCAGAGTGTGACGAAGAACTAACGGCAGAGTGTCAGGCGGTGGTTCGTTACGGATGTGAAATGCAAGTGACTTACTTCCTCGTTGCTCCACTCTTGCAAAGTATTGACCACATGGTCCGCACTGCCGTAGACCTTGCATAGTGTCTCTAGCGCTCCCGTGCCCTCTAATGCGGCCAGCTGCTCCTTCGTAACGCCAAAGGCCCTACCGACCGTCGAGGTAATACTAAGATACGCCTCAAGAATGCCCCTGAGATGGTCGTGGTACTCATCTAGGATAGCAAGCTGAATGTCTATGAGAAATCGAAGCTTGTGCGAGAATCGTTTTATACGCTCATATTCTGCCGTGACAGACCGGAGCAGATCGATTATCCGAACGGCAGCATATGTCGGCTTGGTTTTCCCAGCAGCTGCGAAGTCATAATCAATAGCCCTCGCGTCTGGGGTCGTCATGATAACTTGATATCTCTCCAGCGCAAACTTTTTCCAGGCTTGCAGCCATGTGCCGAAATGCTCACTGAGGACCTCGGATGTGAGACCTCCCCACCCATTTTCGGTATCTCCGCCGTCATAATTGAACGTCGACCTAATGTTTTCATCAAATGTCATGAGCTGAGATATGAGGCTGCTGAGAAAGACCGGGTTCTTGACAGCTTCTACCATCGTTGAAGCCACCTTCTCCCTCATGACCGGCAGCATCGAGGTTATGAAAGCACACACGGGGTCCATGTACACCATCTTTCGTGAAACGGGCGTGTCTCTGAACTTGGACGCGAGAATGGGGCCGAAGTTATCCTTAAAGAACCCCTCCCACTTCTCCACCAAGGCAGTGAACCATGGGAAACAGTGAGCACCGATGACCTGGGGGTTACTTGTCGGCTTGTCACCCATGAAGTGAAAGTGGAACTCCTTGACGAAGATCTGAGCCATAACATCCACCGGAAGAAGTGCTACCACGATGGGCGAGTAGAGCACTTCAGGAACCTGCAGGTCGATGAGCTTCTCGAAGCACCGCAGCCATTCCTCGTCCACGTCAGATTCCGGATCAACGTTGGGCCAGCCACGCTTGCTCAAGACGGTCTCCAGCTCATCCGACATGGTCTTCTTCATCTCGTCCCACAGTGTCGTGGCCATAGACTCGACATAGCTGACCAAGTGTACCGCGGCGCCATCGGCGGGTCCCTGAAGCTCCTTCAGCCGCAACGAAAGCTGTTTGAGCTGGGTGTATGGCTCCAGGGCAGCCTTGGGGCTCTGTGGTAGATGAGAGCGGGCCTCTTCGCGCAGTTTCTCAACATCCTGCAGGAGGACGAGGTAGCGATGGGCGAGGTCGACTCGGTGCAGCTTCTTCATGGGCTGCTCGAGGCGGCGGATGGCTTCGTCTGGCGCATCGGAAGCGGCAATTATCTGAAGGCGGACGTCGATGCTGTGCTGAAGCGACTGGAACTCGTCGATCTGAGAGGCGAGTGCGCCCTGGCGGTCCTCGGCCGACACCCGGGCCAGCTCGAGCTCGCGCGTGGCATCGTCGAGCTGTGATTGGAGTTGGTTGCGCTGATATTCGACGCTGCTGAGAAGCGTATCCAGGTGCTCGAAGTCGCCGGTCGACTGCAGCTTGTCGTCCAGGTAGTCCTCGACTCGGATATCGTAGTCCATTGCGAATTTGCTTCCCAGCCTCTTGTTGTTCGTCAGGGGGGAGAGCGACTGCATTACGGAGACGAATAGGTAGATTTGTGTCAAAATCAAAATCGCCAAAACGTCAGCGCAAATTTTGCCCCAAACTGATTTTTTACCCCGCCACCTTCTCTTCCACCCACACCCAAGGCGTGGAATTATTTTCTCCTCGTTCAACCAGCCACACTTCCCCCACGCAACTTCCAGGCTAGGTTATCTTCTCACCTGTCGCAGGTCGCGACATTTGACCTCAATTCTGCTCAATTGCCGGCGATTGAGTCGCTGCGCTGCTCTTGTCAACTGAGTGCGCCATCCCATTTCGAGAGACACACATTTACTGCCGCGACACACCATCCCGCGCGCATCGTCACAATGCCTCCCACCTTGTCAGCCGAGGAGGTAATTGGCGAGTGGACTTTGGCAGAGTTCAAGATTGATGGCGAAGAGATTACCGACACAATGCTTCAAGACGCAACATATTTGATGCAGTGGCGAACCACCCTCAATGTCCTAAAAAAGATCCTGCTGGTAAAGAATGAGCAGGTCCTGAACTATTTGACTGATCACAAGGTAAGTGAGAATGAATGCATTTAAGATGGCAGCTACTGATATGATTATAGGATATCCAGAGAACTTGGAAGCCGTTTATGAAAAATGTGCGGCAGGGAGGTCAGCCTGTGGACATTGACTTGGGAAAGATGAAGAGTAATGGTCAGATCACCAACTTTCAGAAGGCCATGGCAGTTACATTAGTGTTGTTCGAGGAGCGGGATAAGAGCATGGGAACATGCTCAACCTGTGCAGACAGCGCTCACCAGGGCCCGTTGGCATATTGTTTTGTCCCGAAGAATATGAAGTACAGTAAGGGAGCATGCACTAACTGCTATTTCACGGGCAAGGGCAAAAAGTGCAAGCATCGTCTTGGTAAGTCTTGATCATGATCACTTAGGATGGGATAAGGCTGACTGATATAGACCGAGAGAAGGAGGAGTTGATTAAGGATCTAGATGAGTGGATTGGATTAAAGGACGAGGAGCTTGAGGAGTTGACGCTGGAGGAGCTTGATCACGCAATTGAAGTGATCAATGAGGAGCTGGAGGAGAAGAGAGCAGCAAAGGAGCAACGTGTGCGGGAAGCTCGATCTACTTCTGTCCACACTGAAGGTCCTGCTAAACCTGTAACTCCTGTTGGACGGCCCACGCGTGCGCGAAAGCGTGCGGCACCACAGTAGATGTATTGAGTTTGAGGCGTTTGGGATGGGTTTGATGTATGGCTTATGATACCCACGGGAACGGCGTCTAAGGACAGGACAGAGATGATGCAATATTGCATCTAATATAATGAACATGCCATGACTTCTAACTTTGTGAAAATGGTGATAGTGACTTCGTAAAACTGGTACTTGATTGACGGCAATTGGGCTACAATGTAAGAAATTAAGGAAAGCTATCTTATTGTCAACAAAACTCAGACAAATCAATTATCTCAAGCTCATTCTGATCTTCATCCAACCAATCGAACTGCCGCTCAGGGTTATACAAAGCCTCAGACGTATGTGAGGTAACAATGTGAAGGTTACGAAGGAATTGACTCCGTATAAACCTGGGCTTCACTTACTGCAGCATCATCACTTGGACTTTGATGGCGTTTCTGCCTCTTCGGCCAAATATCAATTCCACGCCTTGGGTGTGGGTGGAAGAGAAGGTGGCGGGGTAAAAAATCAGTTTGGGGCAAAATTTGCGCTGGCGCTTTGGCGATTTTGATTTTGACACAAATCTACCTATTCGCCTCCGTATGCATGTCAAGGTGACAGATCCTACTGTGGTTGCGTGCTAAAAGAAAATAACCCTGTCAGGTATCTTCGGACTGGCCCACTTGAGGTTTTTCCGGCCTCACGGGCGTCTTCCTGCCCTGTGCGGCCCTGGCGCAAACCCCTGCTATACAAGACTGGGACATTCTTTTTACCCATCATACCAAAGTAGTTAAGTTCCGCGGTGGTCAAAGCTTCCACTCGGGCCAAGCCGGGATACGTCACTGGACCACGCTGTGGTGACCGGGGGAAAAAAACAACGTCAAATTACCAGCACAACGCTCTTTTCCGCCCGCCAGCACACGTCAATGGCAACGCCGATATGATACGAGCCGCCCTCCCGAACGTTGAATCGATTGCCCGCGGCATAAGCGCGCGTGGCTACGCGACTTTGTCGAGCCCGATCTCTCGACGACACTTCCACAGAACCGCCTTCACGGAGCTACCCCGCCGCCGAACGTTCTTTACATCCAATGTCTTCCTCCAACAGGATGGCAAGCTACCTCCCTCTCGAGAAGAGAATGGCAGCGGTAGCAAGTCCTCTACCGACAAGAAGATAAATGGAGCCCTCCGCTCGGCGGCGCACAACAAGCGCAAGCCGCCACTTAAAAGTTCGCTCCACCGGGTGGCCATCATCGCGCAGAAGGGCGCACCCCCCAAGACCAAGGCGCCAGCGCCGGCGGAAACATCAGGAATATCAGAAGGCAGCACCACAATTAGCGCTGTTTGTGTGGCGACGTCCTTCGATATGGACAAAGTGGCATCGATCCTAGCACACCACGGATTCGAGCTCAACCCCGACGGCACCGATTTCGAAGCCAGCGAGGTTGTGCACGCGCGCGGACTAAATCAAGGCGATATATTTGTGTTTCCTTCGGGTACTGTTGTGACATGGGGACTGCCGCCCGATATTGTCAGCACACTGGCAACCAAGCATTTACTACCTGCCGCGGAGGGCCCGTTTGTAGCCGACAAGGAGGTCGAAGATCTTGATTTCGTGGAGGACCCGGAGCAGGATCAAAGCAGGATGAGCGGGGATGTTGTGGTACTGGGCACACAGCGGGAGGTGCTGGCTGGCGACCGCACCGACACAACGCTGGCCAAGATCGCGTTTTCATCTGGGTTGGCGCGGAGCACTAAGTTGGCGGTTCTGGAGAGCTCGTTAACCCGATATCTCGAGAGTACACGTCACATTCCGGAACAACTCTCGCGGGGTCTGCAGGCGCCGCCGTCTCGCGGTTTGATCTTGCAGAAGACGGGCGAGCTGCTTAATCTACGCAGTCAGCTGAACCACTATAATGACCTTACGGATGCGCTTCCCGACCTGTTCTGGGATAGCGAGGAGAAGCTCGAGACGTACTACTCAAAGATTGGTAAAGCTCTCGATGTTGGCGTGCGCATCAAGACCCTCAACGACAAGATGACCTACGCTCAAGAGGTTGTTTCCGTTGCTCAGAATGTCCTCGATATCAGCGAAAAGATGTCAAGCGAAAAGCACAGTACGCGCCTGGAGTGGATCATTATCATCTTGATCGCCATCGAGGTTGTGTTTGGAGTCAGGGCAATTTATATGGAGAGGTACGACACGTTTCATGAGGAAGCGGTGGCTGAGTTGAGGAACATTAAGGCGATCCTTGAGCAGCAGCAAGATAATGGCGTCAAGACGGCAGTGAAGTAAATATTTTGCGCCTCTTTTGGCGCTTGTCAACAAAATGTACATTATGAGCGCTCACACGATACCCACCTCTTAGTGATTAGCAGCCATCCGCGGTATCAAATTTCACAAAACCTGAATATCCAATACCGTTTATAGTGGCGAGCCAGGAGTTACATTTTGGGCGGTACCCAAACTGAACATTTGTTCCTAATTTGTGGCAGCACGGGGAAAACCGAGGCAGTAGCGACACTCAGGTCCGGGATTCTGAATGTCAACCATCAGAGATGTCGACGTCATAAGAAACGTGGGGCGGACTTTACAACATGAGCACTGCGGTGCCCGTTTCCAGCCAAGATTGGCAACGCCGACGGGCATGTACAGCTGAGTCGGCTGCCACAGAGCACCGCAGAGCTTAGGTTGTTACGCAGCTGTCCTGGAGGGCCAATGAAGAGGGCTGTCGCCATTGCCTTCTTGACCCCGTGAGGTCGATCATAAGAAGCTAAACCTCTGCGGAGACAAGCCAAATGAATTGATCACGCTGCGAAGCGTTCTTCCGCCGAATCAGCCCAACGGGGTATATTGACCATGACGGATATCTGCGCACAAAACCCCATATGATCCTCCTCTCGCCCGGCCATTTATGGAGAGCAACCCCTTACTTTGTGGTTTCTTCTTTTGGCTCCCTTTCTCTTCATTCTTGAGGTTGGTCCAAGGGCAGTACATGAAACTCAGTTGAGATGGAGCCGTCATATGTCTCCTAAAATGCTCGTGACGCGAGCGCGCCCTACCCAGGTAGGTACATTGTTTAGCTTCACACCGTGTGAAGCCTTCACTGATATGATTAAAGGTGAGAAAGGGGCATTGGAACCCGTCTGCATTGCTGAGAGTATACACTCCGACGTCTCTATGGATACTACGTGCCCGAAAGATGGCCCAGCCTCGCCCGAGTCTGCGACATCGAATGCAGTCGAATGGCGCGGATACCAGAAATGGCACCTCCTTTCTGAAAGCTTATATATTCTAGCCAGCCTGTTCTTCATAGGTATGTCGTTCTATGATCTATTGTTTATGCAGGATACTGAAGGTTAGCAGCCGTGATGGTTGCTCGGAGCTGGCGGCCAAACTAGGTGGCATTTTCCTGTAATGAGCGACGTCCCGATTCAAAAATTTCAAGATCGACTGGGCCTGTCTTTCAACACTTATCTTCGATCAGTGGCCCGATATTCCAGCACAGTTGGGACACTCAACGATCTCTTCAACGAAACAGCGCCCGAAAAGGTCTTGGACGCGGGAACCTTCAACACCACCTCCGAGACGACTTACTTCCTTCCCGCCACATACATTCTCAACAAGACCTGGATAGCCATCTACTTTGCGCCGGTTGGAGCGGCTGGCGTCATACGGACAAGACGGTGGTATGTTTGAGATTTGATGGGGGGCTTCTAACTTTCATTTTTGTCTTTCATTCTGCCTTTTCCATTATTTGGTGGGCAATTCTGAAACGCAGCTGTCTTTGGGTAATTTCAGATTCATCTGAAAGCTAATGAGAGCATCAAATGTGCCTTATACTGATAACACACCTTCCAATTTCACAACAGGGATGGAGACCATTATTGGCCCATACCAAGGGTACCAGGTATTAATAGCTAATTAGTTTTATTACCTACCTGAATTACAGCGAGAGCTATGCCGAAGAGATCCTGCCTGTCAGTGTGAAAAAGGAGCACATATTACCGATGAAGGTATTGTTACATGGCCATGTCCGAGTTCCCAGCCCGACATACCACACACACCCCGCAAGCTCATTGGCCTTGGCTGTGACTGGGCAGCCAGTCCTGACCTTTCGGTACTTGAACAAGGCAGGGGGTACAGCACCCGGAGGAGCCCGCCCCTCATGGAAACCGGCCCGTCTCGGAGCGTCCCGCCTCCAGCTTAGCCGTTTGTCCAAAGTAGCAACGCTCAGTTGAAGCTCCTTTTACGAAGCTGGCTGTCGCTCATAGCTTGTCCCAGCTTTCACAGCCTTGTGAAGTACTCAGCTCTCCCAGTCGGGAAGTCATACAGTTCTCCTCTTGTGCAGACCCCGCATTTTCCGGACATGCAGGTACCTAAGCCATTACCTGCACCCAAGCACGTTCCCAAGCAATCACTCCATACCGTCATGAACATGTCAGTATCACCAAGCTCGCACATCCCACATAAGTTACAACAAACCAATAACTCGTCTATTGTCTTCTTTTTAAGCTACTACAAACAACAAGACCACACGCCCAGCATGGCCAAAACCACGCTGCCCGCCACCCAGAGCCAGCCAGCCAAAAACGACCCAACGTCAAGTTTACGATTCGTACACTAATGACACAAGTTATGCCCACAGACAACAGACACAACCGTCCGTCCCTGTGGGCCCATTCATTCCCAGTTCCATCCCTGACCCAAAACCCCAACCAAGACCAGGCGCAAACTATCACACCCCGCACGGGGCGAGTAAATAAATAATAAAAAGAAAATCCGGAGCTACCGGGCACCCAAGGTAGATAGGTATGCATCGCTGAGGTCCCCCGCATTTCCTTCGTCACCAGCCAATCCCCCCAACCCAAGTCAGCTCGATGTTGACTATTCAGTCCACGCCCATCCTCCAACCTTAGACGTCCCCTCCCGCCCGGTCGTCTCATGATGTCGCGGCATCGCAGCCCTCCCAATCCTTTCTCTACCGCAGAACCGTTGCATCGCTGAACCTGCACCATAAACACCCCCAAATCGCAACTTCGAATCTCGGTCGGCACCCACGAACTGACAGTTGTCAAATTGGCACGTGCCTCCGGATACGGGTTCTCGTCCGGTTTCCCCATGGACATAACCGGAACCCAAGCCCAACTTTTCCGATTCACAATCGGAATGAATCGAGGCTGGGGCATCTTCAAAATGGGGCAGCCATGCCAGACACCAGCCGACTGCCGCTCTTCTCCATTCGACATATTCCATAATTAATTGCATTATCGCTTTCAGTCATCACACATCGATCAAGCCTGTGCAGGCGTATTGATCCCTTGCCCCTGTAACTGGACCTGTCCCAACCCTGGATTGGGCGTGCCGTGAGGATGTTGGCCCTGTGGTGGCGCAGGGCTTGGTGCACCACCGTGATGTGCATTTGCCATAGATGGACTCGGTGAGGGTGCCTGCTGACCATTCACCGGGCTCGGGCCGTTCTGCATCTGCGGGCGCGGGCTCGCGGACATACTGCTGGCCCCCATCTGCATCTTAGCGGCGGCGACCTTATTCACGTCATACGTCCCTCCTAACCCAATGCCGGCAAGACCCACTACCTCACCCTGAGTAACCTTCCCCATATGGCCGATTGCCCTTTGCTCGGCATCCGCACGTGCTCTCGCCTGTTCCATGACTTGTCGTTGTTGGCCTTCAGGCATTACGGTGGCGTATCCCGTGAGACCTGAACCCGCCGGCCGATTACCGCTGCCGACCTGCATCATTCCAGCCTGTTGGGCTGGCGGGTACTGCTGACGATGCATTGGGTTCGGTGGCATCCCGGGGCTACCGTACGGGGGCCGTGGGATTTGGTGATGTTGTTGCGGTGGGGTCGGTGTTTGTCCGTATCCGTGCGCTTGAGGGACTTGTGGCGACATTGTTCTCGGCATTGGTTGGCCGCCGTTAGCATATGGCGGATATCCCGCTTGTTGTGGGTGTTGAGGAGCATGTTGAGGAGCATGCTGTGGGACGTGTGGCGGAATATGCATTGGGGCGTGTTGCGGCGAGTGCTGCATCATCTGAGTTTGCATCTGGGGGTTTTGCGGATGTTGCGGTAAAGGTGAATGCTGGACATGCTGAGGGGGATGCTGAGGGTGTTGATGAGGCTGCATATGCTGGGGGTGGGCTTGTTGATGCGGCTGTTGGTATCCAGGTTGGTAGCCTTGCGGATACCGGTGGTTGGGAGATGCTGCTGGACCCATATTGAAGTTGGGATGCTGTGGCATCCGCGGTTGGGTAGGACTTGCGGCATACGGAGCCATGTTAGAATGCCCGTACGGTGTCTGTGCCTTGGCGAGCTGTGGCGCATAACCATGTGCGCCCTGAGGTCTAAACTGAGGCGCTGGCTGTGGGCGTTGGTGCCCGTAGTGCTGCGGCTGCGGTATTGGGACAGGCGCGGTGACAGGCGCTCGTTGCTGGTACACGTTTGGCACTTGAGCACGCGAGGGTGTCTGGGGGAAGTGCTGAGTGTTCGCAATAGGCCGCGCATTTGGCACAAAATGCCCGGGATATTGTTGATTGGCATACGGGCTCGGGGAGGCTGCGCTTGAAACCCTGTGTTGCTGGCGCTGGGTGCTGTTGGCTGCCGCCTGTGCCGCCTGCCGTGCGAGACGCGCCGGCTCATCCTCCTCCATGACCCCTTTGTACTCGTCCGTACGAACCTCGATCTTCGTGCTGACACTGAGCTCCGCCAGCTTGTCGGAGTTCAAACGGGTTACGGCAAATGGTGGCAATTGGTTGATGATCAACGACAACTGGGCCTTGAGTGCCTCATACGTCTGAACCTCCTCGTCGCTGGGCTGATGAGATAAGTTTCCGTTCCTGAGCATGTCGCCATTGACGGGGTCGGCAGAATAGCGATCCTGGCTGGTTGGCAAAGCCAAGTTGCGGTTGCGCTGGTAGGATAGCAACGTCTCAATCAAATCCGATACTTCTTCCAGAAGATCATCTGTATCTTTATCGGCATCGCTCTTTTTGCCTAAAACTTCGCCAAGGCTGGGATCGACTAAACTGTCGTCCCAGTTCTCAATAATGTCCTTGACACGGTCCGCATCAAAGTCGGCAATCTCCATCATCTCGGACGCAATTCCGTCTTCTGCGTCGTCTTCAAGGGCCTCCGAGTCGACAAGCTTGTTGAAGTGCTTTTGTCCAATGCGTGTCCACCATACACGGCCAACCTGGCGCGAAGGAACGATGGCTGCCGAGTCGTCCTTAGAAGGGGCGAAGCTAGAAAAGGCCCCTCTGAAGAGAGCTTCCATTTCAGACATTTCAAGTTCCACAGATGACGGCTTGTGGCCGGCCAAGCTCTGCGCCCGCTCTCGCTGCTTCGACTTCGTGTGCGTGGTTGGGGTCGCATTGCTGTAGTCAAGCCAGTGACCTGAAGACATGACTTGCGAGAAGTAAGTGCCCATCCGATACTTGGACTTCTCCGTTAGCTCGGGGTGGTAAAACGTCAAGACATTGCCTTTGGTCGTTGGTTTTGGTGCCTTTGGGGGTTGTAAAGGAGGAAGGTTTCTCGGCGATGGGAACAACTCTCCTAACGTGAGCGACCGACTGATTTTCTCGGATGAGGCCGTTACATCAGGCAGGATCTGAGTTAAGGTGACGCCGTTAGGTAGGACTTCATCAGCGAGCAATTTTGTAGCCCCGTCCGGAGTCGTGGCATGCCTGAGACTGGTAAACAGTGGTCTCAGCGTTGGCGCTGCGCCAACAGTCGTCAAAACATAGCCGGCGGAGTCATTCGGCGCGAGTGACAGGTTGGCTTTCATAGATGGCCGGGGCACGTTGGGATATGCCAACTCGCGGCGCCAAAGCTCGAAAGCCTTGCTCCTGAAGGCCTTGACTTTGGCGGCAGCCTCGTCAGTCGCATCACGGTCCGCATCGGACCTGGTAGCCTCAAGATCCTTGATATGGGCTTTCGTAATCTGATCCAAGTCGCGAAATAGGCTCTCCACATCGGCGTAGACATCGTGTTTTACCTTGTCGGCGATGGATGCTGGCTTGTCATCCTCACCGGATTTCGCTCTCTTCGCCGAGGGCTCGGCATCGGAAAAGGTCTCGGGGAGTGGCCGTTTGAAAAGACTAGGGGCTGCGGTATCAAGACTAGAGGGATGGTGTTAGCAGCCAGCGAGGGTAGAAGTGAAGGGATTGCGACGAAGGAGAATTGATGGCGGCAATGGAGCACAGTAGATGAATGGCGCATACCTTTGCAAAACATCAAAGAAGTCGCGAATCAATGGCTTTTCATCCCGGGATTTATGCACTCCGTTGACGGTAAGCTTAGGGCCGTCGCGGCCGTTGTGGTCCGGGTCCGGGTCACCGTCGTCGCTTGCATCGCGCTTCCTTTTGGTGGACGAATTGATGGAGGCGGGTGAGTCCGGACGCGACAATGTAGCGACGCCGTTGACCTGCACCGTGGCAAGGCCCGGCGAAGCCATGGTGGGCAGCAAATGCGATGCAGTACCTCTGGCGGGCGTCGAGAGTTTTGGGAATGGCTGGCGGGTGATGAGATGGTGGTGTTCGACGAGCCGGGTTTGTCGCGCCGATTCGCGTTCGCGAAGGGAGGTTGCTCGGGGCTTGGTACCAGCTCCAAAACTTCGTCGTCGGCAACTCGGCGGGTTTAGGTTGGCGGAATCATCCAACACAGACAAATAGGATTGTCAGGCAACTCCGGAAATCGATTAGAAGCCCACCTTGCACGGCATTAGGCTTCTTCTGGTCATTTCCTAGGATAACAGCGTTGTGTGTGTGCAGAGAAGATGCCGACTTCACAGAGTTGGCTTTTTCGTTCAGCGCGAGGCTAATCTGCGCTAAGTCCGCTTTTGGCACTAGCGCAGCCGGATGCGTGAGATCTCACGTGATTTGTCGCAGAGGGGCTGCCAGTCCTGACTGCGAGTTGTAGGATTCAGTAACCCAAAATGGCATTTACCTTTTCAACACAGCACAACCATACACTCCATACAGCTCAGGTCAAGGTTGGCAGGGCTGGCTTTTTACATTGCAGGCATTACCTGCATCGTGAGGGGCCTTGATCACTATGCAGTATATCACGCATTACCTGCATATTGAAATAGGACGTCAGGGAATTGAATGCCCTCCTGATAATGCAGCCCAGCCGAGTAGAAGACACCCATTTCGCAAAAGGCAGTATCACAATCTGCCATTTAGTGAGGGAGGCGCGGCAGTATGGAGTACACATGTTGAGGTGGCCTGGCTGTGTGGATTGAACGACCCTGACTAGGCTAGCGCAACTTGACGGGATCCCTCACAGCCGGCATCTGGGGCAGTGGAATGCATTCCAGCGCCGTTTCAACGCGTCCGATCCAGCTGGCCCATTTTCAGCTGCAAGGCAGCGGGAGACAGGCAGGCGCATCGATCGTGCAACGAGGCCGTATCAGACATTGACAGTGGGAACATGCTGTGCGCAGTGCAGTTTTCCACTTCGGCAAGAACGTATTTAGGTTTAAAGATTTAGTGTTACTTTACAAAAGGAAACCTAAGTAGAGTGTCTCCAGCGCATTGCGGTATCGCTGTCGGTAAGACTAGAAAGCAGAGTGGAAGCACTGAAAGCTAAGACAGGGCGTCCGTGATACCCCAAGACAAGCCGCTCAAGAAGTACATGTCGCACCAAATATTACCTCCTTTGGCCGACTTCCATTTCAAATCCCAACCCGACATCTGTTGTGAGGGCAATTACTTCGCCTCGGCAATACCGACGGTAGAGGCACCGAGATCGTAGACGCTGTAGTACTTGCGGAGGAAGGCATCGCCCAGAATTGCCAGAGGCCCAGCAGGCGCGGGGAAGTCCATACCCATAAAGGTTGAGATGCAGCTACCAGAGAGCTCCAGAATGTAGTCCTCCGGGCCGAGTGAGAATTTGTGTCCAGCAAGGGTGAAAGTGACGTCCTTCATACTGTCGCGCGACTTGCAGTCGACGGAATATTGTCCGTTATAGCCCTTCTTGGCACCAATCTGGGCGTTCAGCATCTCAGCCAGCTGACTGGGCAACGCGATCAGGGAAGTGCCAGTGTCAAGAATAACTCCAGTGTTCTCGAGCTCTGCCTCATCATCGCCGTAAGCGATAGCATCGAAGTCGACCTCCCAGTAGGCCTTGCGCCTGAGGGGGATAGTCGTAAGCTTGCCCTTGTAGTGGTTGGAGTCCACACCGCCAAAGACAACTTCCGACTCGCCCTCGGTATCGGCGAGGTAAAAGGCGAATACGGGCTCGTCAATCAACTTTTGCTCGAGCATCTTGTAGAACGGAGGGACGATGTGGTTGACGGCGATGGTGTCATATCCAAGACCCAAGATGCCATCAAATCTGCCGAAAGCAAAGGCAAGACCCGGCTCGCTCGTCGCTTCCGCAAAGTCTTGGCCCTTGATGATGATGTCGCCAATGGTGACGGTGTCCTGCGAGACAAACCCGCTGAGGCTGCCTGAGCCATACGAGATGTCGAACGATGTTCCGTTGCTCTTGTACGTGGAGGAAGACGACGAGTCGTACTTTTGGTGAAGGTAGCAGGCAATAGAGCCGCATTCAGAAGAAGGGACCCAAAGATTGGAGCTGCCAGTGTCCAGAACAACCTTGAAGGTTTGGGGCGGAGTTCCAATGGTGATCTCCGAGAAGTCTAACCCATCGTCAGCAAAAGGCCCCGGCGAGTGCGGCAAGGAGTGACGGAGAATACGTACACTGAGCATTCATAAAGTTCGAGATAGGGACTGGGTGATTGCCCTTGGCCTCAACCTGCATGCCGTTGAAGACTGCATCGGAGTGTGTCTGGGGTCGGACGCCCATATACTTCTGGCCGAGGTGCTGCACCTGGGCATCGATAGGCATAGAATCCTGTGTTCAAATAATCAGCAAGCGTTCGCGACGCAATCCCATAATGATCCACGTACCAGTTGCTCAGCGAGGGGGACCTTCTTGAGCTTCATCTTGTGGACAGCAGCTTGCGCGGAGCCGAGCAGCACAGCTGCTGTCAGCAGAGCACCCTTCATCTTGGGCGGCTTGGCTGGGGATCGTCGGAGGGGAAAGGAATCGGGTGCGAATGAACGGGATAACAGCTGGTGCGACTGGCGATGTTTGTTGATGGTGAAGATGGATTGAGAGGTGGAGGTGGTTGTAAGAAGAGGAGCACGACGAGCTGGGGTGGTGGCGTGGGTTGGGAGGTGAACGGGGTCATGCGGACTCTCCGGTTGCCGTCCACTCGCTACTGTGCCTGGAACCGCCCTGAACCAATGACGCACGCTCTCTTGCAGCCTTCCGCATTTGGCGGGGAAGAGCCCAGTCCTGCCTACCGCCTAGCAACCGTTCCGCCAAGAGTTTGCTGACTCCTCAGGCCACTCCTGGAGGATGGCGCCCCCGTTGGCGTTCATGTTGGTATGAAACATAGGCGTTTTGTGTCTAGAAGGCCCCGTCCGTTGTTGCACCTGGGCAGCTTCTCAACACAGCCGGTCGCCCGCGATGCCTTTCGACTCATGGCTTCAATTACCAAGGCACAGAAGGTCAATTCGCGCCAAGACAACGGTAGTGCATTTCCCCAGTCATCAGTGCTAGGTAAGCGATCATCGCCAGGTGGCACTGTCCACGTGGACAATGTTAGTTGCTCAAACGCTCAATTGAGCAACAGCAACTCAGCCCTGCTTGAGAAAACCCAACACTCTGCACTGCCCGTAAGCCTGAGCATCAGCATTGCGATGCATGTTCCTCTCCTGGGCTCTTGCTAACCTTCCGTGTTGGTTGGTTACTAAGCACGTTACACTACGCTGCAAAAGAAGCCTAGCGGGAGAGGAGTCACTTGATTCGCAACGGCGACCATCACCGCACTTGGTTAATTTAGCACTTGAATTGTGGGCTTGGTAGAGGATAGGCATCTAGCCTTCCGAGCCCCAGGTCGTAGTGGCGGAAAGACGCCTCATTTTGGCCTTCGTAATTGACCTGCGCGGGCTGTCTTGAGAATATGAAGGAAAGATCAATGTTGTTCGCCATGACCCTTCATAGGTAGGTATTAGCGAATGACATCAAACTCGATATGCTCGGCCCGACCGATCCACCCTCCGTCCGGTCTCGCCATTGCGTTCACCGCAGTCAGATGAGTCGTCAGTCCAGCAATCATCAGGGTCTTCCACCAAGTATCCAGGTGAGACCAAAAGCCGCAGGTGGGTACCTTGCAGCAGTCATGATACCTACCACACTCTTCGAACAGGTCTTGGCTCAAATACTGCTGCGCATCCATAACCCGGAATTTGATGGAATCCAGGCGGCCTTGGTCGCCGATGCCGGCCATGTTCACCAGTCGTCAACAACGTCGAATCCATGGACGGAAGGAAACTTCAACGGAACCTCAACGGTCTCGCATACAGCCTGGAATCACTTACAGACGTCTCATGGAAGCGGAGATGACCCTCGCAACTGACAACAAGAATGAAGAAAATGAAAGGCATTCGGCCGGTCTATGAAACGCAGTGAAATGCAAAAAAAAATGTCCAAATAAACCGAGAACTCGGCGACTCAATCGCTGCGCGCAAGACAAAAATTCATGGCCGATTCCCCCGCCTGACGCCCTCCCGATTCCGGGGGAGCTGTCCATGCCCCACTATGCATTGACCATCCGAGGAGTCGTCTCCAAAACGGAGGTGGGGCAGAAATAATTTTCTCTTCCAGGTTTGCCCCGCGATCCATTATAAGCTCGAGGTGCTGTCTTTGTCTGAACCCAACAGCTCTACTCTACCCCTTTGACAACCATCTTTTAACACATTAACACACACAATCCTCATCCTCCTCAGCACACTCATCATGGCTTCCGACGGTACCAATGGCGCGTCCTATGCGCTCTCGCAGTCTCACAAGGAGGTTTGTGAATACCCCGCGCTGGGAATCTGTGATAGAGACTGACTCACCGCCTTCAGCTGCTCGAGAAGTCCTTGGTCGACTCCGACCCCCAGGTTGCTGAGATCATGGTAAGCCTGCCAGCCCGGCTATCGAAAAGCTCCGTAGAATGCTGATCCCATTTGCAGAAAAGGGAGATTCAGCGCCAGCGCGAGTCTATCATCCTCATCGCCTCCGAGAATGTTACGTCCCGTGCCGTCTTCGATGCCCTCGGCTCCCCCATGTCCAACAAGTACTCTGAGGGCTACCCCGGTGCTCGCTACTATGGTGGAAACCAGCACATTGACGAGATCGAGACTCTGTGCCAGAACCGCGCCCTCTCGGCTTTCCATCTCGACTCGGCGAAGTGGGGTGTCAACGTTCAGTGCTTGAGCGGCAGCCCCGCCAACCTCCAGGTCTACCAGGCTATCATGCCTCCCCACGGCAGACTGATGGGCTTGGATCTTCCTCACGGTGGCCATCTTAGCCACGGCTACCAGACTCCTCAACGGAAGTAAGAATACGGCCCCTTACCTCCGCGATCCAACACTTGCTAACAACAATGCTTAGGATTTCAGCAGTCTCGACCTATTTTGAGACCATGCCGTACCGCGTCGACCTCGAGACCGGCATCATTGACTACGATCAGTTGGAGAAGAACGCCCAGCTCTTCCGCCCCAAAATCTTGGTTGCCGGTACCTCCGCATACTGCCGTTTGATCGACTATGCTCGCATGCGCAAGATTGCCGACTCTGTTGGCGCATATTTGGTTGTTGACATTGCCCACATCTCGGGCCTTGTCGCCGCTGGCGTCATTCCTTCGCCATTTGAGTACGCCGATGTCGTCACCACCACCACCCACAAGTCTCTCCGTGGCCCCCGTGGTGCCATGATTTTCTTCCGCAGGGGTGTGCGCTCCACCGATCCTAAGTCCGGAAAGGAGACCCTCTATGACCTTGAAGACAAGATTAACTTCTCCGTTTTCCCTGGCCACCAGGGTGGCCCCCACAACCACACCATCACCGCTCTCGCGGTTGCCCTCAAGCAGGCTGCCACCCCCGAGTTCAAGGCGTACCAGGAGAAGGTGGTTGCCAATGCCAAGGCTCTCGAGAACAAGTTCAAGGAGCTCGGCCTCAAGCTTGTGTCAAATGGCACCGACTCCCACATGGTTCTCGTTGACCTGCGGCCGCTGAGCCTTGACGGCGCCCGTGTCGAGGCCATCCTCGAGCAGATCAACATTGCTTGCAACAAGAACAGTGTGCCCGGCGACAAGAGCGCCCTGACCCCTGGCGGTCTCCGCATCGGCACCCCGGCCATGACCAGCCGTGGTTTCGGCGAAGCCGATTTTGAGAGAGTTGCCCTGTACATCGACGAGAGCATCAAGCTCTGCAAGGAGATCCAGGCTTCGCTCCCCAAGGAGGCCAACAAGCTCAAGGACTTCAAGGCGAAGGTGGCCAGCGGTGAGGTGCCCCGCATCGGCGAGCTGAAGAAGGAGATTTCTTCGTGGTGCAGCGGATTCCCTCTCCCCGTTGAGGGCTGGAGAGTTGATGCTGGCCTTTAAGCGCCAAATTTTGTAAATTTGATGATATCGGGGGACGGGGGAGACATGTTCAACAAGATGTAGATGGGTCAAGGGGCGTCGTTGTTTTCAGCTTTGCATTGCGATCTTCAACAAGGGAAATGGGTCTGGGAAAACACGGGAATCGGAGAAAATCACCATTTGCAAGGCATTTCATCAGGCGTTTGCAAATTTGGGGTCTTGGTCATCAACTTGCCAGTTCGGTACCGGGTGGAGTTTGGCTTCGATATAGCTTCGTACGCGTTACACGTACTTAGAGCGGCTGCTTCAACGCAGCTGGTCGGTTTTGGTTAATAAGAGATTTCTCTCACTGCTTGGTGTTGATGTTAGAACTTTGTATGTGATTTGGGATGATGGTGTCAAATTCCATGCCAGGAAAATCAAAAAACCCCTCAAGAGGTACGGCCGGGGGCAAAAGACGCGGAGCACGCACTGGGAGTTCGACATGTATGAGCGAGCGCACGGGAATAGATGCTTCGTCAACCCGCCCACAACCAGCTATTTGAATGCCGGCCGGTAGCTTGCCAGCAAAGCATGCCGGTGGACGCGTTGCGGTCCCCGCTGGAGCCGAAGCGGATGAGCCTCCATAGCCGGGACGGGTAATCAACCAGACACAAACGCGACGCGACACAACCGTTTCTCGGACGGGGAAATCAAAGGGACTCGTCTGGTGGGGAATGCCTTCCGCACCTCTTAATACTACTATGGCTAAATACCCACCTGCCTGCCTGCCTGTGTAGAAACCGTAGGTAGGTAGGGATGGCAGCTGCATCTGAGCAGCAGCAGCAGCAGCAGTACAACGTTGTAAGTGCCTGCAATAATTACTCCCGTGATGGGGCCGGATGGGGCCGGGGAGATATTGCCCGCCCGGTAGGTAGCCAAGGTAAGGTATATATGCCGACGTCTTGCGGTCTAGCGCTGAAATGGGGCTTGGTTGGGTAGCCAGTCGTCGTTTCTTCTACCATTCTGTTTGCTGATGGGGGCTTTTGCGATTTGAGACCCTTTTTCAAGTTCAAGTTTTTGTTGGGCTTTCCCTTCCTCGACTTGCGTCGAACGGAGCGGACTGGGCTTGTGAATTCGGTTTGGCCGGCTGGGTCAAGTTGTGCTGAGGCGCGTGGCGCAACTCTATCGAGAGCGCTGCAGCTAGTACAAGGAAAGGAAAATTCAAAGCGGAAGGAACTGTGGGGTGAGGTGGAAGCCACGATGAGACACTTCATCTTGGCCACTGCTGCTGGCTTTGTGGCCAGTGTTGCCTCGGCGGCAACGGCCCCGAACCCCGCTGGGTTTCCTTCGCCGTGGGCTGCCGGTGGTTTGGGATGGGATGAAGCGTATTCGAAGGCGAAGGAATTTGTGTCGGGGTTGACGCTGGTGGAGAAGGTGAACTTGACGACGGGGACCGGGTGGGAGGCGGATCGATGGTATGTATGGTTTATTTGGGGGTGGTTGGATTCGGAATTGATGCTAACATTTGATGGGTGTAGTGTTGGTGTGACTGGGTCGGTGCCTAGGCTTGGGTTTAGGGGGTTCTGTCTCCAGGATGGACCGTTGGGGATCAGGTACAGTAAGTGAATCTTGGGGGAAATGGCGTTGAGGTTATTGTTGGGGGTTGGTTTGCTCTGTGTGTGACGGGGAGTCGAGGGAAGCTGCAAGTGGGACCACACAGAGGGCCGGACCCTGGGGATTTCGAATTCGGACTTGAAAGAGGGCGCAAATATCACAACCACGGGAGGCTTTGAACCACGGAAAGAAACTAACTGTCAACAGCTGAGAAGAACAGTGCCTTCCCCGCCGGGATAAATGTCGGGTCGACCTTCAGCAGACGGCTGATGCGACTACGTGGCGAGGCAATGGGAGAGGAGTTCCACGGCAAGGGAATCGATGTCCAGCTTGGACCGGTTGCTGGACCCTTGGGCCGTGTGCCTCAGGGAGGGAGAAACTGGGAAGGATTCGGGTAAGCCGCTGGACATGAAGCCACCGGACAGCTTTGTTCTAACCAACCAACAGTCCTGACCCCTATCTCACTGGCGTTGCCATGGCGGAAACTATTCAAGGGATCCAGAGCCGCGGTGTTATCGCGTGTGCCAAGCACTATATCCTCAACGAGCAGGAGCACTACCGGAACTCGATTAGTGTCAAGATTGATGACAGGACACTTCACGAGCTCTATCTCTGGCCATTTGCGGACGCGGTTCGCGCCGGTGTTGGCTCAGTCATGTGTTCCTACAACAAGATCGAGGGGCTTTATTCATGCGAAAACAACTGGACGACAAATTACATTCTGAAGAACGAGCTTAATTTTCAGGGGTTTGGTAAGTATTGGGAGCCCAGCCATGTGACGATGTATTCCTCACTGATATGGCCCCTTAGTTGTATCCGACTGGGGAGCGCAAAAGACAACGCTCGGCTCGGCACTCAACGGGCTTGATATGGCAATGCCTGGGGGTCCTTTTTCGCCAACACCTGGGGCTTACAGTGGTGCCATCTGGGGTGGTCTGCTGACCGAGGCAGTGCTACGTGGTGACATCCCACAATGGCGATTGGATGATATGGTCGTACGCATCATGGCCGCGTACTTCAAGGTCCATACGGGCAGCTTTATAGCTCGCCCGGAGATCAACTTCTCCAGTTGGGAGAAGAAGGCCGAGGGTTATATGCACCCATCGTCAAATTCGTCTTGGGGCGTGGTAAACGAGTTCGTCGACGTACAAGGCAACCATGCGGCTCTGATACGAGAGATCGGCGCCAAGTCGATTGTTCTACTCAAGAACGAGAATGCGGCCTTACCCCTGAAGAAACCAGCAAGTATCGCTGTCATCGGCCGAGATGCCCAGGACGATCCGCTGGGCCCAAACGCCTGCATTGAGCGGGCATGTATCAACGCCACCGTCGCCATGGGCTGGGGCTCTGGAACGGCCGAGTTTCCTTACCTCATCTCCCCATCGACAGCGTTGAAGGCACGCGCGGCTGCCGATGGGACCACATTCACCAGTATTTTTGGAAATTGGGACCTAGTTCAGGCTCAAACCGCAGCCCGCGGCGCCTCTGTCGCCATTGTTTTTGCAACCGCGCATGCGGGCGAGGATTTTGTCTTTGTCGACGGCAACAAGGGCGACCGAAACAACCTCACATTATGGGATAACGGCGATTCTCTGATCCGTGCTGTGGCGGCTGTGAACAACAACACTATCGTCGTTCTGCACACGGCCGGACCCGTGGTCCTCGAGTATGCCAAAGCACATCCTAACGTCACTGCCATCCTGTGGGCTGGCTACCCTGGGCAAGAGTCTGGCAACGGGCTGGCTGACGTCCTCTACGGCGACATAAATCCTCAGGGCCGGTCTCCCTTCACCTGGGGCAAGTCAGTCGAGGATTACGGCGCCCAGCTGCTCTTCAACGCGCCCAACCCACGAAATCCAACCCAAAGCTTCGATGAAGGTGTGTTCATCGACTATCGCCACTTCCAGAAGGCCGGAATTGCACCCACTTGGGAGTTTGGATTTGGCCTGAGCTATACCAAATTCGACTACGCAAAGCTCAAAGTGGTCGCCCATACCGGCAATGACACGTCGACGTCGACGGATGTGATAAGCGAAGGCCGGACAGAACCTGCCCCGACGTTCGGGACGCTGGACCGGACCGTCAGCGCAAATATTCCCCCGGCAGGATTCAAGAAAATATGGCCATACATATACCCATGGCTGAGCGGACCAAACGTCACCATTGTACAAAGCAGCGCTGGCGTAACGCCCGCTACCAACGCCTCAATGCAGCCCATTCTACCCGCCAGTGGCGCCCCTGGGGGGAATCCTAGATTATACGACGTCATGTACACCGTCTCCGCCGAGATCAAAAACACGGGTACAGTCCTGGGAACTGAAATCCCTCAGCTAGTAAGCCCTCCCCCCCTTTCCCTACAACAGCTTTGCTATTATTAGGCCACTAACACAACCAACCGCTTAGTACGTCCAGCTCGGCGGCGAAGAGAACCCCTGGGGAGTACTCCGTGGCTTTGACGAGGTGACACTCGCGCCAGGAGAGACTAAGACAGTCAATTTCGAGCTCACGAGAAGAGATATCAGCAATTGGGACACAAAGAGCCAGAACTGGGAGATCTGGAACAAGCAGAAGTACGTTTTTATTGGCTCGAGCTCGAACAGGATCAGGCTCAACTCGTCGCTGCCTGCGCCGCCTGGGATGGAATGGGTATAGGTAGGTAGGTACCCAGGGGCGAAGTGGGTGTGGGATGACTTTCTGGTTGCTACCTACCAGTGGGGATTGAGACATCAGATCTACGAACAGAAAATGGTGGTTGGCCCTCTGGGAACTTAAAAACAAACGTTGGTCTTTCAACTCGGTCCGATATTCGTACCGGGAACTTCATCATGTTGGGCGCCTGGTGGGACGAAAAAGGGTGGGCCTTTCAATATCTGATTCAGTGGCTATATTGGCGGTATCTTGTCCTGCGACAATGGTGGTAGGACTCGTACTCAGGGGGCGAGAGGGATCGGTCGTTCGACGCAGTCTGCATCCGTATCAGGAGGCCAACAGCAATGTTTAGTTCAGTCAAAAAAGGGTTGGCCTCTCAATCTAGTTCCGCGTTCGAGGGCTCCGTCTTCACAGCGACCATGCCAACACCCATGAGGGTCAGGAAAAAGGGGTGGACTTTCACGTCAAGTTCGGCACTCTTGCCGGAGAAGTTATACGAGCTTGAAAGATTTCCTTTGGGAAGGGTAGTTAGTAACCTTACATAGGTAGTAGGTAGGTAGTCAAGGGAAATCACCAGCTCAGGTGAAGTTGAACCGACCTCATAGCGGTACGAAGTAGTTCGGGGACATTCAGAAGCGGGCCGTACCATTCGTGTGTGTCAAAAGAAAGAAACAGAGGCCAAATTATGCGAGCTCCAGAGATTCAAGCGGGTGATGTTAGGACAAGCTTTGAAGCGAACGGATATCACGGCCCCCAACACTCGGTACTCAGGCAGTGCCGCTGTCTATGCCGTAACTCGTTGGTTCAACTTGGCTCCTTGGCATTGTCATTAACGAGACGAAGTCCACAACAGTAGGTAAACAATACCCCTAGCTTTTCAAAAGGGGCAAACTTCAATTCAATCATATAGACTACCTGCAATACATACCCAAGAGGCAGGCAGATATCATTCATTCCTCGACCCACCAGAGATAAGCGACCGTCTTGATTCATCCCAACAGCATCCAGCACAGCACAGGACCATCCAACTAACCCCCACAGCCCGAAATTACTTAATAAGTGTACCTGAAACCAGGCTGGAAGTCATCCTGTAGATAGTCACGATACGTTAGCCATCTGGATCCGTACTAGATAGGGGTTAGATATATTGAAATCTCGAACTCACCTCATCGGCCTCAAGTTCCTTCTCGCCGCGATCGGCCTTCCTGTTCTCAATGTAGAACGACAAGCTCAGCAGACTAACGATAACCAAGTTCGCAAGGGTCGTGACAATGCAGGCATACAGCCCGTTCTTATAGGCCGGTGCGTCCTCGGTCCTGTTTCACACACAAAGCTGTCAGCCCATGTTCCGAACAACAAGAACTGCAACATATAGCGGGGGTTATAAATACCTGAACACCAAACTGCCCGCAATACCACCAATGCCTCCAAATGACACAAATGTCGCGCTGCAAAAGGCGCGCTTCCACTGGCCGCGGATATTATTGGCCTGGTAGGACATCATGGCGGGGACATTGGAGTTGGCGCCAGCAGTGACAAGGAAGACGCCAAAGTAGCGAATGTTCGCGTTGGTGTGGAATCCCATGATAGGCAGGCCGATGATGACGAGCAGCATGTTGAACGCCACGACGGGTCCACGCAGACGGTACTTGTCGCCGAGCCAGCTGGTGCCGTACATGACGATACCGGCCAGGACGTACGGCGGCGCAACAAGGCACTGGGCGGTGCCAGTGTCGAAGCCCATGTTCTTGTTCAGGATGACGGGCAGGAAGAAGGCAAGGGCGTAGGTGGTGGTGGTGGTGTTGAAGAAGAGCAGGGCGTAGGCCCAGACCTTCCAGTCCTTGCCGACGCGGAGGTACTCCTTGAGCACGAAGGGCGGCGCCGTGACATCGCCGCGGTCGGCGTGCACGCGTGCGCAGATCCAGTCCCGCTCGCGCTGGCTGAGGAAGCTCCAGGTGGCGCGCTTGGAGTCGGGGAAGTCGACGAGGAGCCAGTATCCGCCAGCAGCGATGACGACGGTGAGAAGACCTTCAATGACAAAGATCCAGCGCCAGCCGTTCAGGCCCGCAATGCCCTTCATCTGCATGATCTGTATTCACAAGGTCTGGTCAGCAACTCAACCCCTAAGAACAACAGGGGAGATATAAACCCTACCCCATAGGCAAGAATGCCAGCAAACGCCGCAGCGACACATCCAACCATATAGAACACCGAATTTCGCTTTCCAACCTCAACTAAATACATCACAGATGAGCACAAGTCCCTCCCCCAACCAACCGCCAGAAGCAGAGAACTTACACCTCGTATACCACGTGCTCAGCAAATACACACAGCTGGGAAAGAATCCCGCCTCCAAGATACCCAACACGACTCTGAGCCCGGCCATAGTCTGCCAGTCCTTGACGAAGCCCATTCCGATCATGAGGCATCCCCAGAGGAAAGTGATGGCCGACAGATGGATCCTGGGTCCGATCTTGCGCACAATGACGGTCGATGGCGGCTGGCAGATGACGTACGTGACGAAGAAGACGAGCGAGATGATGTTCTACGACAATGTCAGAATTCAAGCCCAAGCCATTCCCTCTCACAACCCCCCCCCCCCCCCCCCCCCCCCCCCCACAAAAACAAAAAATCAAAAAACAAACCCAACCCCTCCCCCCTCCCAACCCCCCCCCCCCCCCCCTTGCCAAACAAAATAAAACAATCAAGTACTCACATATCGATTCCCAATAAGCAGCAAATCCTCTCCCATCCCCGCAATATTCGCCGCCCCCAAGTTAGTCCGATCCATCAAACTAACACAATACATCAACCCGATCGTCAAGACAAGACGAATGTCAACCCTGCGAATAATAGCCTTCTGCTCCTCCTCCGTGAAGCCAAAGTCATCGGCAGACTGCACGCCGAGCGCCGTGTCGTCTTTGCCGCGGTAGGCTTCAGCGTCGACTTCGCCATTGTCCGAGGTTTGCTTCTCCTTTGGGAAGTCCTTCTCGGGGACCGAGACGGGGTCAGACATCTTGGCGGTTGTTGTGGTGGTTGTGACTGGAGTGACCGAGGTAAGGTGAGGGTGTCACTTCCAACAAGAGACTGGCCGACACAAGAGCCAGGCACTGGGATCGCGAAGGAGACGTTAAGTTTGTTTAATAGGAGCGTTTGACGGGTAGGTATCGTGACCACAACCAGGACCCAACCCAAAAAGATGGGCAATAGATGAGTATTAAAAGAGGAAGGAAGGATCGGCAGGACACCCTTGTATTCTTCCCGGTCTGTTGTATTGTACCGTGACGTTGCCTTCGACCAGTGGACGGCCATCCCATTATTATACCTACCTTACCTGTACCTCCATTCCACGCTTATACCGCCCAGCCATGCGCCTGGGCTCGGACTGGGGTTCTCTTCTCCTCCATTGCATGGTTGGTTAGCCTATGGCACAGAGTGCCATTCCCTTTCCCCAATTGTTCTGGGCATGCAATACCCGTCAGACACCACACCCATACTTACGAGCATTCGGTAGGAAGAGCCCGAGGTCCTCGGCTAACTGCGCGGCACCGACGATGTGTAGGGAAACAATCTATCTACGCGGGGCATTAGCTTACGGTCGCGCCATAATACCCAAACGGCCAAACGCTCAAACGGCCGAACAGCCACCCTACATGAAAAACTTCCAACTCCGATACGGAAAGCCGCTTAGGCGTTATAGCATGACTGTAAGCTAATGCCCCGCGTAGAATACTATCCCTTATCGCAGCCGCTATGTGACGCAACGCAGTGCTGCCCTTGGCCGGGACCCGGGGCTTGACCAAGGGAGGGGTTCCCCGCACTATGTTTGGCAAGCCAATGGTGGATATTGTGTCCGGTGATGTGTCGTTCTAAGAAGGTTGTGCGCATCAAAGTCGAGACGCGATCGGTGAGTGGCAGCTGGGAGTGGTCGGGGCGTTGTCCGTCTTGGAGCACCTTCCCGTATGAGGTTGTAATCGACGTTGCCACCTGCAGGCTTAGGGTGCTTAGGGTGCCCACGCGGAGACAAGAACCAGCTTTGAGGCCGCTGCCAACCCCAATGGTGCGGAGAGGTGTGAACAAGCGCGACAGGAAGGCTGGGAGCCGTTGCAAACTGCCGAGGCTCCTTTGCCCGAACTACTCGAAATGGCTACTGTCGGGTCTGGAATTGATGGTCAAACGGGCAAGGTTGACGGGAAGTAAATTGGTTACGGTCAACAGAACCTAGGGATTGGTGCTGACTTCAGCTCCCATTACCTATATTAGCCCGCTTAAGGAATGCTTGCGAAGCGTCAACGGGTTTGTGGGGTAACCCCTCTCCTCCGGGGCGCCGTTGCAGATCCGGTCGATATCCCGAGCGCAACAGTGGAGCTGTTGGGTCAGAAAGTCGGGGAAGCCTGTCCGCCAAGATCTGGCATCGGGTTGGGGTGGAACTGCATCCCATCTGGCATCAACAGAATGGCAGTTTTAGTGCATCCTGCTGGAACTTACACATAGCTATATTCGCTAGTGTAGCCTGAAGAGGTAAGGTGGGCTTCGTTCTGTGTGACCATCCTCTCCAGACCAGCTGTGAAAACCTGGTTCAGTGCAAGGCCTGGCGCTGGAAACAGTGTCTCGGGAAACAAACGATGAGGGGAGAAAAACGTGAAAACAAAGACATCACACGTGGGAGAAGCGGGAAACAAAATACATCACGAGTGGGAAATATTGAAGATGGGAAAGACAAAGGGTCTAAAGAACCTGCTAATTTGGGGGTGTCGTCGGCGCTGGTGGCCTCCTGTCAGGCAAGACACTTGCCTCTTTGGTGCGCTGGGTTTGCAGCCTCAAACCACCTCATGGGAGGAGCCTCATAACCCATTTTCATTGTTTTGAGAGACGGCTAGTAGCTCAGACTGCACGTCACTCACAGTGGATACCGAGGGAGGGGGTGGAGGAGGGGCTGACCTGGTCAAGCTCTCTGACCGTTCTGGGCCTTCATTACCCTCGGCATCCAAATCCTTGGTACCGTTCGGTTGGTTTAGGGTGTCGGCGCCAAGAGTAGGACTGGACATCCTCGCAGCCGAGGTACCAAGGAGTTGAGACCGAGTCTCAAGCTGCGGGGTGTTCCTCTCAGACACGATGCTCTCCGAGCTGGCGTTCGCAGCTTTCGCCGCTTGCGTTGGCTCTGCCTCGATGCGGCTTTCGATTGGTTCATCGCGTGCATAGAGTTCGTACAGTTCATCGAGTTCACCGTCGTCCTCATCACCGCCGTCCCATTTGGAGCTGGTCTCTTGGTTGCAACCCCAAGGAGCCCTGGCTGCGGAGAGTGGAGTGGCGCTTCCGGCACTTGGCGGGGGCGAGTCGTCTCCAGATCGTTCAGCCGTATCAGCTGGTGGAATCGAAGGCCCAGCCGAGGCGATCCCACCCCGAGTCTGGGTGACGACATCCGGCTTGACAACTACTCCAATGTTCTGGGGAGCCAAGTTATAAACAGACTCGACGTCCGAATCACCTGCGTTGCTGGTGTCAGATCCAAGAACAAACCTTTCGTCGAAGTCTTGCCATAGTCCACTGTCATGAACGGTAGGTACCTCAACCGCTTCAACCGGAAGCGCTGGTGTCGGCCACGTACGGGGCTGGTCGTGTGAGACCGGGAGAGAAGGCTTGACTTTTGTGCTTGCAGGATAACTGTTGAGCTGGATCTGGCACTCGGAATACCGGTTTCGCCAGTACTCTGCCCACGTTTTTGCCGTGTCCACCTCCCGAGTGAGACTCTCATGTTCTCGCTTGCCCTTCCTGTGTATACAGAAAAACCAGGTACTCATAACGAACGCCACCCATGCAAGTGTCGCAAGCAAAAGCAAGACAGCAAGCGTGTAGCCGCAGTTGTCAGGACCAAAAGGGCCTTCAGCGGAGCCTGCGGGCTCTTCTCGAGGATACAGAATCATGGCGTCAAGCCTGTCTGCGAAGAGGATTTCGGTGTGAAGGGTTCTCGCCGATACTTACCGATTGCGTGAAAATTGCAGGGAGGAGAGGCGGAGATACACACCTGAAATCAGACGCCGGTGAGAAAAGAGTACTGCGGACCTCATATTGGGGAGAAACTGGTACCTATATATGTTGGTGGTTCCCTCGGGAGGCGGCAAAAGCAGGTATTTCGACCCATCGACGACAAGCACATTGTTCGTGTTCTTTGTTCGGGTCCATCGTGAATCGTCTGGAGCGCTCGTTGAAGTGCATAGAGGCCACTTGGACTGCAGTGGAAGGACAAAGGGGGCGGGACCATTGTTCTGCAACAATGATTTTGTCGAAAAGGCAGAGAAGAGACGCTTTCTTATTGTAGTGGTTCGTGGAGACCCTTTAGGTCTAGCTCTGTGATGCCGAGGCTTCCGAAAACACCACCCAGCTGATTAGTATTCCTGGTCGTTGTCGTGGGGTGGGGGTTAGTGTCGAGCTCGTGACAATCTGCACCTCCCCGACATTGGGGTACGGTACCCTCATTCGCACCTGCCAATCATAAATGTCGGGCATTGATTTCTTCGTGAGCTCAGCTGCGAATATTCCATGAAGAAGACGGGCCGCCTGCTCTAGCATATCCTGACCAATCAGGCACCGGCTGAATGACACGAGTCTTCACCTTCGGGAAGACACTGACCCCCACGCGAAGCCGAAATGTGTTCGACCAGGCTTGAATTGGATATTTTTTTTTTTCGCAACACCCCTCAAGACTTCTAGTCGTTATGAAGTCCATATCATCTTCACCTAATACTGGGAATGGCCGCTTCGACTGGCCTCCCGCTCTTGGTCAACAAATTCCAAGCCCCCAGAGAATAGACCCGATCTGCCATTTTTGCTCCTATTTAATTCACTACAGCTTGACGTATTCTGTTTGCGCTGACAAACTCAGGAGACCTGGTTTCGCCAGACCCTTCTGAAATACGGGTACGAATAGAGCGGCGCGAGTTACTCGACTACTTCTAGTACCTACCTAGACCAATATGATTATCTCTTGTTCATTCGCTCTCCATAAGGATTTGCTCGTTCAATCAACATACCGGCCTTCCGTGTTAGCGGCAGAGTTGTCCCAAGACATCTTCAACAAATGCCACAATATTAAGAGCCAACCTCCCACTTCAGACCAAAGGGCGGGGATCAAGCCAAACAACAACATACAACATAGAGGCACACGCAAGTATGTTCAGAGCCTATGGGATGGAAAACGGCCACCGTGCTTCTATCCCAACAAGCCCTCGTGGTCGTCCTCACGTCGTACAATCTTCGGTCACACAACAGAAGCAGGGAGAACCCGGATCTCATATCGGCACGCATGGACAATATGTAATAGAACGCCTTGTATAAGCGCGGCCTACCGGGAGTCCAGTTTTGACTTTATCCAGCCCGCTTCTTTTCCCCACGGGGACAAACGTTTCTTTTCAGCCGGCATTCCTCTCCACACTGGGGAAGTCTGTCCATTTTGGCCTGGGGAAGACTCTGTCCCCTCGCGTTGGGAAATCAGATGGGAAGAGAACCACGAAGCGAAGCTCATCCCGTGGCCAAGAGGCGGCTCCGAGCCCTTTCTTGCCTAGCTAAGAAGATGCCATTTCAAAGCCATTGTCTGGCGAGAATGGCCAAGAGCGTAAGGTGATTGCTGTGGAGAGCTTGTTCAGCATCGACGGGTCTCGGCGGTCCCCCCTCCGCCCAAATAACCGTCAGGGGGACAATGTGACAGCGAGAAAGCGAAAGATTCGGCCTTATTCACCGCGCCAAGCTGTTCTTGGCCAGCGGAACGGCTTTCTATGTAGACAACCAGCGCACACACCACCGCTCGGCGTGCGGCTGGCGATTGGAGGATGATTCCTGGTTAGACGACCGATGATGACGAGGTTGTTGGCATTCTACGGGTAGTTTATATGAAGGGAATGCCCTCCCTGTCTCAATGTCATTGCTCTGTCACCCCGGGATTCCAACCGCAATCGCTCAGAGAACCACATCTGTCAAGCGTTATCCTCGTGTCCAGACAATATGAAGGGCTTCACTCTCCTGGCAGCTACCTCAGCGGCATCTGCCCACACAATCTTCGTCCAGCTCGACGCAGGCGGAAAAGTATTCCCAGTCTCACACGCTATTCGCACACCAACATACGATGGACCCATCACGAACGTTGCCAGCAACGATCTAGCCTGCAATGGCGGCCCGAACCCAACTACGTCGAGCAAAGAGATTATCACCGTGACTGCGGGCTCAACCGTCAAGGCTGTTTGGCGGCACACCCTCACATCAGGCGCGAACAATGTGATGGATCCTAGTCATAAAGGCCCAACGCTCGCCTATCTCAAGAAGGTCGACAATGCTCTCACAGACACCGGCATCGGCGGCGGATGGTTCAAGATCCAAGAGGCCGGCTACGCAAACGGAGAATGGGCCACAAACAAGGTGATCTCAAATGCCGGCCAGCACTTCATGTATGCCCCCCCCCCCTGTCTCTCACAGTGAGCTCAGCTAAACAACAGCACCCCAGCGATATCCCAGCCTGCATCCCCAGCGGCCAGTACCTCCTCCGCGCAGAGATGATTGCCCTACACGGTGCAAGCAGCTCAGCAGGAGCTCAACTCTACGTTCGTCTCCCCTATCCCCCGGTCCCCCCCTCCTTTCTCCCTTCCCCTACCCCTAATCCCCCCAAACCCACCCGGTCCAAGTCCTAACCCCCTCCCCTCCTAACTTTAACCAGATGGAATGCGCCCAAATCAACGTCGTCAACGGCGGCTCCACCGTCCCCTCCAAAACCTACTCCATTCCCGGAATCTACAAGGCCAACGACCCCGGAATCCTCGTCAACATCTACTCCATGACCGCCTCCAGCAAGTACGTCATCCCCGGGCCGCCGGTATTCACCTGCAGCGGCGGGGGTTCCGCCGCGGCAGCACCAGTAGCCAGCACGCCCACGACGTTGCTTACCGTTGCTGCGCCCGAGGCGACCGTGGCGGTTGTAACTGTGCCTGAACCTGTGGAAGAGACCCCTGCTGAGGCGGAGGTGCCGAGCTGGTGAGTTCTGGTTTTATTTGTTTGCTTGCTTGCTTGTTTGTGTGGGGTCGGTTTGGGAGTTGATGAGGAAGAGAGGTGTGACTGACGAGATATAAAAACAGCACAACGGCACAATGGCAGCAGTGCGGAGGAAGCAACTTCAATGGGTGCACGAGTTGCGCGTCGGGGTTGAGCTGCAAGGAGATCAACACGTATTATCACCAGTGTACATGAGATGGTACCTACGGCGTGGAGATAAGGGGGGGGTCTGTATTTACTACCTGCATAGCATTATCATTACCATCGTGTGTTCAATCGTTTAGTCGAGACCGAATGTCGCACTTTACAGTAGGAGGTATATTACCTGAGTTGCTTGGCAGAAGTTGGATGTTCTGCTACCTCTCCAGGGGCCTTGGCCATCCAGTGGCGGTAAATCAACACCACAAACAGCATAGGGTACTAAAAAGGTATGCAATCCAACGAACACATCTTTTGTCCTATCTATTCTCTATCATCTGGACTCCGCCCCTTTTTCTTCTAGCCCCTGGTCTAAACCCTCGTGGCCTGTGCTTGTGCCTGCGCCTGCACCTGCGCTTCGATATGGATCGCCTCCTTAAGCTTCCCCACGACCTCAGGTTGGCTCGCAAACACATGATCCAGCATCTCCTCAAGCTCTCTCTCCACCTTGGTCACGTTCTTCCCGCCCAGCTTCCTCCCCTTTGCCTCGTTCAGCGCGCCCGCCCACCGTCTCGTAAACGCGTAGATGCTCTGTCGCAGCTGCTCATCAAGCTGCTCGCTGGCGTCATGGACTTCAGCAGCGGCACCCCCGTTCTGCGGGGTAGGCGTGCCCGTCCGTGGTGATGACCAATATGAGGAGCCCGGGATGTATGTGCTGAAGCTGCTGAGGAGGCCGATCAGGTTCTGCGGCCGTAGCGTTTCCCATATCTGACCAAAGTGCTCCATGTTCGTCTGGCTGGCACTGCTGCGGACGTCGCCGATCTCGAGTGCCAGCAGCTCGTTCTTGAGCATGAGCAGGTTCTTGATTATGAATAAGTCTGGGTCAGTGCCGTTCCGCGCCGACTTGATGCGCGCCTCGGCTCGGTGCAGCGCAGCGATGGACTCCTTGACGATCTTGAAGACGACAGGACTGTTGCGTTGCTGTAGGAGATCCTGTTAGCTGGGCACAGTGACAAGGAGATATGGGGTACCTACGCATCGCTCCTTTGGCATGGACTGGTCGAACATGCCGAGAAGTTCTACGGCTCGGCGTACCGGCGGGAAGGCGTTAGAGGATGCGTTGCTATTGGCAGCAGCTCCGATCTTTAGGTCATCCGGGGTGATGACAGCGCGTGAAATGGACTTGGCAATCTCCGCCTCAAAGAAGGCGTCGGTAAAAGTCCAAAGATGCTCGGTCAGCAGCCTCGCTGTCAGTTCCCTACAGTGGCTCGCAAATGGTGTCTCGTCCTCGTCGTATTCGAGAAGCAGATACTCATTGGTCAGCCACCCGACTACGTTACAGATGGTTTGCAGGTCGCTACCCTGCAAAACTGACTGCAAGCTTGTACCAATAGGTGAGATATTTGTGCCCGTCACCAGGGTTCGGCTCTGGGCTTTGAGGGCTACAAAGGCGGATTTTGGGTCGGTGGAGTATTGTGTTTCGATGGAGAAGACTCTGCGGAAGAGCGAGCCTTCGTTGTACGACCTCTCGAAGCACTGCTTGATAAAGTTCCTCGCGCCTGTCTCTACCGACTCTCCCGCTGCCTCCATTTTGAACGCGAGCTGCTCCTGCTGGGTTATCGGCTTGAGGTCACGGTCCCTGACAGCCCAGTATGCCTGGAACAGGTTATTCGCCGTCATGGCAAAAATGTCAAAGTTGGGGCTTGACGTGGCAAGACCATTCTGGTCGTATGCACTCCGTACTACTCTTTGGGAATTAGGAATCAAAGAATATGACTCCGCGAGCATCTCTTCAAAGCGGCCATATGCAAGGGCGTGCCGCGCCGACTCGGATTGCGTCGCTACAATCTGTCGAGATATCTCGGCGGATACCTTGTCAAGGCGGTTGGTAAAGCCTACCTCTAGAAGGTGAAGTGCCCTAGTCAACAGGCTCTGATACCGAGTAAGATACGATTCCGCATCTCGGTATGACGGCTGTTCAATGTCAGTCATGGAGTCTTGTATGTTGCCACGGACAAACCCACATTTTGAGTCATAAAGGCTATGCAAGACTCTAGATTAGCCAGAACTTCGCCAAAGGAGTCGTCCTCGACAAGACGACCCGCCCCCGGGGCGTTGAGACGTCGGGTGACGTTGTCGAGATAGGCGTAGAAGTGAAGGTCGGTGCCAACTTCGTCTGCCAGTGTCTGCAAGCGCTTTTCCTCAGAGAGCAGGTCGTCGCACTGAGCTTGGAAGGACTTGGTCTGGTCCTCAACAGCGCGGAATGACTGGCAAAGAGTCTCGAGATCTCTGAGGGCATATTCTGCATCCTCGACAAGAGACCCGAGATGTCGCTCGGTCATAGCAAGCTGATCATGATACAATCTACATGTCCCTGGTCAGTGGTATGAAGCAGGGACGGGCGTGGTTCTTCGCGCACATAAACTCTTGCTGGCTTGCCAACAACAGGGCTTCTCCCTGAGTGTCGTCATGTGTATCTTCCGTTTGCGGGTCGGACGGGGGTTCGGGAAGCCCCAGGGCCTCCCAGTTGCTATTATCCCGCCTCCTTCTGCGCTTCTTCTTGAGGCCCCCTTTGGAGAGCTGTGAAGTCACAATATCGTAGATATCAGAGTACGATTTTGCGCGCCGGGCCAGTGTGGCGGAGGGCGGGGAGTTCGGGTCATCGTGCTCCTCGAAGAGCGCCGGCAGCGGTTCCGTGGGGTTGGCATGGTCGGCTGCACCCTGTCCGAGATGTCAAGCGTCAGTATCATGCTCGCCGCCTTCTCGTTGTGTTTTGTCCCGGATCTACGAACATTTGGCTGTTGCAGCAGCGACTCCTTGCGCCGGTGTCCGGGATTCTGGGCGCCGGGTGCCGCTCCTCGCCGCTGGTGGTGGTCGGGCACAAAACTGTACCACGAGTCCTCGTACATTTTTCCCACGCTGTGGCGGCGTGTGCCGTATCAGTCGGGCGTATATGTTGGTAAAGCGGGCAATTGAAGCGATCAGGCCATGATCATCGCCGGTTTTCCGCTTGTATGCCGTTCAGAACAGCTGTTCCGTTGGAAACGGCGCCTGGGGTGCGGCCGGGGCGGGGAGCTTCAGTTGCGGGTCCGTACTTCGTACGTCGTACAGTCTCCCATCGACTCTATCCGCACGGTCTCGTCCTTGGATCAGCACGGGCCAAGCCCTTCTTTGCCAAGCATCAAAGCTTCTCCAAGCTCGAACCGGCCCACCCAAGATTTGAACGGCGGCGACTTGTGATGCAAGGTTCAGCTTGCGCGCAGAACAACGAGGAGAACTTCTTTACGCCGTGACCTCAATATTCGCTAGCATTGTACTTATTCTCACGGGACACCCTCCCCAGCGCCCGCAAATTCATCAACCGGTCAGGATTAAGGGCTGAGAAACTGCTCATGAACTAGAGCAGCATGTCCACATCAATGCTCTCCAGACTGGCAAGCCGGCGGCCATCGCCCCGTCAGGTCACAAACACATCACAGTGGGTGCGTCACGCCAGTTCAGGCGGAGGCCGCCCCCGCTTCCCCGTCGTGACGCTTCTTGCTGTCGCCAGTGTCTCTGGCGGTGCTGTCCTAGCCTATCCGTACGTTCTCAAGCCTGGCGTCCCAGAAACCCCTGAGGTCGTGTTTGAGAAGCCCCGGAGGCGAGACCGCTCAAAGGAAGAGGCTCGGGACTCTGTGAGCTCGCAGCATGTTCAAGTCAAGAAGTCTTGGGAGCAACCTGGAGTCTATGCTTGGGGCTCCAACGCTGGAAAGGTTGTCGCTCCAGAATCAGACGAGGTCGTCGTAAAGACTCCAAGGAGGATCAGTTATTTCGAGGGCCAGCTCCTCCGCGATCTGAAATTGGATCGTGACTTCGGCGCCGCCATCACCGAGAAGGGGGATCTCGTCCAATGGGGCACTGCCTTCGCTCAAAACATAGCCATACCCGTCGTCACTCTCAAGGACAAGGACCTTGTTAAGATAACCTCAACCAAGGACCGTATCATTGCTCTTTCGTCAAATGGGTCTGTCTACAGTATTCCGATTTCAAGCGCAGATCAGGTTGCTGGCGAGAAGCAAAGCACTACGTCCTGGATTCCCTTCTGGTCCAATTCGGCTTCCATAAGCTACCGGCCCCTGACGCCGTCGCGGTTGAGCTGGGGTGAAAAGGTTGTTGACGTCAAGAGCGGCTTGGAGCACTGCCTGCTCTTGACGTCGAAGGGGCGTGTCTTTTCTGCAGCGTCCAGCACGGAGAGCTTCCCTGCCAAGGGCCAACTCGGGATACCCGGGTTGACGTGGCAAACACGGCCGGAGGGCGCTTTTGATCAGCCTCATGAGATCGCGGCTCTTGGCGGCCACACCATCAAGAGCATCGCATGCGGTGACTCTCACTCCCTTGCCCTCGACAAGGAAGGCCAAGTTTTTGTCTTTGGTGACAATTCTTCTGGCCAGCTCGGCTTTGAAACGCGGACCGACGCCCCTTATGTCGATGAGCCCTCGCCTCTTCGTGTCGACAAGCTCTATCGCGGAACCAACATGCACCCGAAGGTAACTTCGATTGCCGCTGGCGGGCTCAACAGCTATTTCACCGTCGACGCAACCAAATTTCACGGCCGCGACACTACCGAAGTCGTGCCCGCCCGAGAACTCGGTCGCATCGCAGCTGAGACTTGGGCTTGCGGCGAGGGAATCAAAGGGAATCTAGGAAACGGAAAGTGGACACACATCTCCAGCGGCCCAACGAAAATCAAGGCGTTGTCAGATCTCAACGAATACGATGAGAAAACGAATAGCATCATCCCTATTCGGCTGTCCGGCCTCTCAGTGGGCAGCTCACATGCCTGTGCGATCATGGATAATGTCACCCATCTCAGTGCTTCAAACACCGCGTCACCCAACGACACAAACTACGGAGCCGATATTCTGTGGTGGGGCTGGAATGAGTTCCATCAGTTGGGAACCGGCAGGCGCAGCAATGTCAACACGCCAACGTACATTTCCCCCCTTGATGGGGGAGAGCTAGGAGACTCGACCCGCATGCAAATCACTCCACGCAAGACAGTGCGTCTGGGCGAAGGCGGTTCTGGGAGGAAAGCTAGTGTTGAACAGCGCGTGGTCTGCGGTCGACAAGTCACGGCTGTCTTCTCTAGCACTTGACAGTTGCTTGACACAAGGGCGGTATTGTAGTATCCGGGGTCATGGTGGGTGGCGCTGAGCCAGCCAACAACTTTTCGTGCTGGCGCTGGAGGTTGGGTGTACAAGTGTATACGTAAGAATGTGAGATTGTATGATAATAGCTATGATAACTCCCACAAAAACAATGGAACTCCTCATCTCGAACACGTTTCTCGGGCGCTTTGTCCAGTAACAAGGTGGGATCCCGAAGCAATGGGCTGCCGTGCACCAGTGCCGGACTCGTACGTCACAAGCTCCATCCACAGTGGGGGCGAAACGAGGATATTTTTGGATAAAAAGACGATTGTTGGTCGGCGCCGTCACCAACGGCGCTGGTTTTCGCTCGCGACGGCGTCCCAATAGGCTCTCCCCTGAGCCCAAACAGACGTCGTATGAGAGGTGCAGGAGCGGCGTTTCGCGGGGCTGAAAGCGAAGCCAGGGCAGAAAGAGGGAACGTGGGATCCTCAGGGACGCGGGCACTAGCAAAGGGGGTGACATTGGACAGCATATCGAGTGGGCCTCCTTACCCGTCCCAGCTGCGTCCCAGACGGCGGGAACTTTGGGGGCACAGGGGAAAAGAGGCCATTGGAAGCCATCGCGCCCACCTTCCCGCAGCAGTGTTGCAGGGGACCAAGCCCCTTCTGGGAAACGCCAGCCGCTGCGCTAGGTAAGTCGTCTCGGAGCGGGATTTGTCTTTTTTTTTTCTCACCTTGACGTGTTTCCCATCTCCATCCTTCAGTGTGCAGTTTCTTCCAGCGTGGCAACCCGTCCGCCTGTTTGGTAACCCTACCGACAATAGGCGACTGCACGGAAGCCTGCGCTCCCTTCCCGCATCCTTTCCGGGGGACAGCTGGCAAGGGCAGGGGCCGCGCGCCTAGATCTCGGCCTCAGACCTCAAACCTCGACCTTCGATCGATCAGTTGCCTTCGTCCCAACACTGTCGCCATCTTCCATCTGAACAGAAAAAAGACAAGTCACAAGCCCGATACCAAGTGTGCATTGTCTGCGCCTTGGAAATTCTTCTGCGCGCTCGAGTATTTGCTGCACGTGCCCCAGAATCTGAGGGAGTGTTTGAAAATCGCCTTGTCTTATAACACGAGGGGTTCTCGGCTGATATCAATCCCACTTACCTCTACCCCTCCACTTACCTCTATTCATCCTCTTGTCACGATACCTACAGCAAAACCTCAGAGCAGAAATCCCCAAGGTCACCCGGAGTCGCAGATAAATCTGCGTCATTACTGCTCGTCCTTTAAACCTGGGCGCATTTCGCCAAGCGTCGCGCAGTGACTACACTTCGGCGTCGCCAAGATGGAACACTTTCCACGCTTCCGACGCAGGAAGGATGTGCCGTCACCCACCATAATTACAAACGGCGCTGCCCTCCCGAGCAAGACGACAACGCCCCCGTCCGGCGATCTCCAACCCGTTCCCGCAGCGCGCCCAGTGCAGAAGCTCAGTCCTTTCAGGGTCTTTCACCGTTCGTCCGGCAAGCGGGCCCGGGACTCTCCGCCCGCTTCGCTACCGCACTCCCCGGCCGCGGCTGCCGTCCTAGCACCCGATAGTGGCGGCGACCGCCCAATGTCCCCGTTATCGCTCAAGACAGACCCCGCGCGCGAGGATGATCCAACGGCGCCGAGGACTCTGAAGATCCCCTCCTTCTTGGATCTTAGTGCGCAGGGTGAGTCGCAGTCAAGGTAGCTGCTAGCTTGATGTATACAGGGTGGCTAACAAGGGTGTTTCACCTCAGAGATCGAGAATAAGTTCGGCGACTTGGTCTGGCTTGAGCGCGACCGCATGGCGCAGGCGGTAACCAACTCATCGCCAGACTTCCGCTGGGCGCGCGTGAAGGGTCCTCACCTGAAGTCCCTTGACCGCTACATAAATATCCAGCCGTGGCAAAACCACCGCGTGAAGCTGCAGGTGCCTGAGGGCCATATCGACTACATCAATGCGTCGCCCATCACACTCACGCCATCGCCGCGGCTGGCCAACGACACACAGCCCGGCGAGCCACGCGAACCTGACCGTTATATTGCCATGCAAGGGCCCAAACCGTCTTCGATCGATCACGTATGGCGGATGGTGGTCGAACAGCTAGAAAGCCCGGGCGTCATCGTCATGCTAACCGAGACACACGAAGGCCACATGGAGAAGTGCTCTCCGTATTTCCCGCGCAAGAAAGAAGACCCTCCGCTTGAAATAAACGAGCGCGACGAATTTGGCGACGGCTTCCGTGCTACCGTGCGCTGTGAGGGCATCGAGGAGACGCCGGCAGGCGATGCGATCGAGCTACGCAAGCTAGTAGTTCGCGTCCACGCGCGCGCCGGAAGCAAATCCCAACAGACGGCAGTGGGTGGTAGCAGCAGCGCCGGCGCGCTTGGTCTTACTCCCGCACCCTCCACCGATAAGGACACGGATGCCGACGTCAACATGAAGTCACCAGGCGCCACTCAATCTGACCTCCCTGTCCCCGATGTGATTATCAGCGAAGCGCCTTCCCAGCAAGAAGAGTCAATGGCCGACGAGGAGGCGGAGGAACGAATTGTCTGGCATTTTCTCTACAAGAAGTGGCCTGATTTCGGTGTTCCGGCACTCGCCGATCTCGAGAGCTTTTTCACGCTGATGCGCCTCTCTCGTGAGAAGAATGCCGGCCCGCACAACCCACGCATTGTACACTGCAGCGCTGGGGTTGGTCGTAGCGGCACGTTCATCGCACTTGAGCATCTCATACGCGAGCTGGATGCCGGCGTGCTAGAGCATTATGACGAGAAGGCGGCGTCATTAGCCGAGGGGAGAAGCGTTGACGAAAAGCCGATGGGGGCAAGTCCCAATATCGCAACCTCCAGCGAGAGTTGGAGTGAGGCTACAGGACGCGGTGGGGGAGCGTCCCCGGCGACGACCGTCATCGAGGAGGAGGGCGAAGATCTCATCTTCTCGACAGTCAACGAACTGCGCGAGCAGCGGAGAAACATGGTACAGGCAGAAGCTCAGTATCTGTTCATCTACCAAGTCCTCAGGAAAATGTGGCAGGACAAGTACGGGACTGCCGAGGGCAGCGAGCCAGCAGCAAAGAGACTTGAAGTCGATCCCTTCGTGGAGGGCTGATTTCCAACCAGACTTGGGCAACCATGGCGTTTTGCCTGTCGTTGAACAATTCGACTTTCCATCCCGTCTACCCCAACCACACCGTTTCCACGCTTATCCTTGTTTTATTTTGATCGCTTGGGACTAAAGGAAGGAAGCTGTCTGGCCTATTTGAGGATGGCTTAGATACCCCAGCACCTACTCTTATTTCTTTCCTACCTCCTTGGCTATTGGGAATATTTTCCGCTTAAGGACGGCACACTGCATATTGATGGCGTTTTTGTTCCCTTCTGGGGATTGGAATGGGAAGGAGGGGAAATCCATAAGGGGTGGAAGCATCAATGGCATTTTAATTAGGGTGGCGCTGCGAGGACCGGTGGCATAGAGACATTGGGCATACATTGGTTCTCATACTCCCCTACTCTTGTTTGGCTGTTCTGGTTACCTGTGTATCATTTTCGTCGTCCTTTTTCTCATTTTAAGTGTCTTCCGAGTTTTGTTCTGTGTGATATTGACCTTTTCTTCTATTTGCTCGGGGCGAGTAGCGGAGGAAAAGGGGAAGCCCATCACATGCTCCCTCTACTCCTCTTTCGTGTACTGATAAGAACAAGTCACGACCGGTTGTGCTACCATGGTAGTGTACGTATGTCGTCCTTTCGGTCCGATAGTTGGACATCCAAGGCGTGTCAATGGAGGTTTAACTTCTGAGAAGGATATTGATCCACTTCCACTCCACCCACAAGTCCAAGCCCCACAACCGTGACGGGTTCATGGCGAAAACCTTGCCCCCTCTCTCTCCATCAAATCATCACCGATATGATCTAGGTCTGCTGGCTCAATGGCAGAGCGTCTGACTACGAATCAGGAGGTTCCAGGTTCGACCCCTGGGTGGATCGATCATCTCATCTTCCAGCTTCTATGCGAGCTAGAGGTCTTACTTTTTGGTGGTTCCGTGCTAGGTTGTGGTCCTGATGATCTCGCTTGGCAATGAAAAGGAGAATGCTGTGAATGCTGGCTGACGATCAGGAAGCTAACGGGCAAATGGGCAACGTTCCGATTGTTGATATAACAGCCCCGTGACTCTTAGTGCGAGTTGACTTTCCCTTCCACTAGGGAAAGTCGGTCCTGGTTTGAGTAATCAGTGTTCAGGGGTTCGACGGCTATTCGGGTGAAGTTGCGCAATAAATGTTGTATCTGATTGGAGTCGTAGAGCATGAAAGCTCCAACGGTGATGTTACGCTAGTGGTCGGATGACACCAAGTCGGCAATCGGCTCCGACAACGCATCGCCTCCGCATTCCCATTCCGGGTCATCCACATCACCGTTCTCTGTTGAGGCCGATCAGTGATGTGTCTCGGAGCAGTGAAGAATGCTCGCGTCCTCGGAAACCGGCAGCCAAGTTGCAGCTGCCTGCACTTTGTGTGAAGATTCGTCCGACGTTGCATAGGTAACCATCCGCAATGGATCGTATCAAAGCGGATGGACCCCCTTGGGACTCTTGGCCCCTAGCAAAGCTTGATCGACCGCTCGGGCGCATGACTGCAGGCGACGGGAAGGTGTGAGTCTTCTAGAAGACCGGGAAGGCAGAGAAGCCCGGCGCACTGACATCGGTCTCCATTGACCACACGGACGTTCAAATCGCTACCTACCTTGTCTGCTCGGGGACACTCTCCCAGGCTTGACGCGTAATTGGCACCCGCGGGCGGCCACGGTGCATAGCTTGTATCGGCGGCAAATGAAAGCAGCGGGTTGTATGGAAGAGTTATTCTGCCCGTCTCCTTAGCGTCAAGGAGGTATGTGAAGGTGTAACCGCAGCAGGGTGCGGCAGGGGCAGGATGTCGGACCGCAATGGCTAAAGTTGCAACGTGGTTGTCAATACTGCCTGTTCTGACTTTGGTTAGACATGTCGGCCAGGGACAGATTTCCTGGTTGTGCTCCCGTCAGGTGTCTCTGGTTGAAATTGTGACTGGCCACGGGCCAGGCCAAGTGAAGCCGGCGAGGGACGAGAGCGTCCTCGGCATCTGTGCTCAGGTTGAACTGGCCCGCTTCCGCGTGGCTGCCATGTGCACAGTGGGGAAGGCGCGAGCGCGCCCCACGCCTTTCTGACGGGAGTATAACGGACAGCAAGCAGCAGCACTGCAGCAGCAAATTGCTGGAAATTGGCCTCGGATGTGCCGTTTTCTAGGTCCATCCTCGAGGCCGGCTTGGGTGCGGGCAAACAAAAGGCCAGGAGGTTGTCCACGTAAGCCCGGAGGACTATGGATTGTACCCTGCATTTGGTCGGGGCTGTCGGATGCGGGCTCATCCTGATCTTCAAATGCGAAATCCTGTCATGAAAGTTGCTAGAGTCAGTTCATGCAGGCCAGAGCGGGTGATTTTCCACCATGATATTTCGGGCAGGGGGTGAGTGCTACTCATGGTCACTCTGAGTAGGAGTACAAGCAACCCACGACCGATTCCATCTGAGCTCGGTCTGAACGGCGCGCTGCACTGCGCTTTAAGTGTTCCTATTGCGGGGGCGGAACAGCACACGTAGAGGAGCCTAGCCCACGCTTGCACCTAGGCAAAGAACCCCGAGAGGGCGTAACCTGGGATCGGGGTTGTTACTGAGCGCGTGCGTTCGGCGAAGAGAGTGATGGTTCTGGCACTGTTTGTCGTCAGTCACACCCACCAAGTCAACATGGTGAAAAAGCGATGTAAGACAGCGGTGGCCTGGTAGCGCGAAGCGCGGGTGAGCTGTCGGGACGTTGCGGGGTGCATTTGGCCGCAGGTGAAGCAGCGAGCCGGGACGAGGCCCAATGGCCCGCAACACCATCCGCAGGAAAAGTCCCGCCAATCGCTTGAAACTGATTTGACTTGGTGCTTGGAGACAACCCCCCGCCTAATCTCGCGAGTTGTCCCGACGCTCGGGCGCGAGACAGAACGAGGGTCAGAGGGGAGCCTACAATAGGAACCAAAGGCACTGAGTAAGAATGTGGAGCGATGTCATCTTGCCGCGACAGGAGCAATAAGGAGCTGGGTTACCACTTCGGTAACATTGCGGCGTCTCAGCTTCACCCCATCCCTCTCCGAACTTCCAGGATCATGGTCGGAAGGCCCGGTGACGGCCCATATTTGGTATGGCCGCACCCACATCGACTCTCTTCTCGAAGCATTCTTTTAAAGGGGACGCCATCAGCCCTGCACATCCCACATCTTGCCGTGTAATTATTCGTCACTCATTCGCTATTCATTCGCAGCGTTGAGCGTTGGAAATTCGGGAGTTGAGATACCTTCAACCTTTTACAAAACCAGCAGCCATGGCCAGAGACTTTCGCTTCGGCTGTTGACGAGGTCCTCCTCTGACCGTATCCCGAGCTTGAACCTTGGGAGAGTGAGGTGGTTCCTTACCCGCCAGGAAGCAAGCAAGGAGCCAAGTCAGCAGCTCGAAGCCGAAACGATACAACTTGTCCGACCCTCGCAGCCAAAACTCGCGCGGCCGATCGCGACTTTCCACTGGCTCGTTGCAACACCCCATCTTACAGTTTGCGGGTTTCCAACAGCAAAGCCCCGCGGCGAGACTCGCAGCGACGTGCGTTGGCGACTGGCCGCATCCCGCCTGGTGCCCAATTGCGACGCTCTCCAACAACGAGACCGAGATCAGATTCGGCGATTGATCGTGATTGATCGTGGTGTGGGCAGACGGACGGTTGGGCTGCTTCCGCGGGTTTCGCGGATAAGAAACATGACGTCGATTGTGAGTTGAACCCCCATGGCTGCAGAAGACGGAAGATGAATGGCTCCCGAAGCCAGGCTGGCTGCTTCTGGCTGCTTCTGGTTGCCCCTTCCGCGCTGATGCTGCGTCTGCCCATCCCGCGCATCGCACTTGCCCCCCAACCCTACCCAACCCGCACACCGCCTTTGGCATCTACCCCCACGTTGAACGCCTTGGAACTCCAGGGGGGTCCTTAGTGCCAGATGGCAGCCCAGCCCACCACGTGCTGGTGTTTCATTGATATTGATGGCCCTCAACGGCGCCGGTCAGACCTGGCCTCCATGCCGTGCTAACTCTCCTGTATTTCCTTTTCGCATCCCAGTTAGGGGCGTTGTGATCATGGGCGCCATCGCGGAGCTCTTCTACCCTGGCCAGAGTGCCACAACACACTTTCCAGGTCCAGCTGGTCCGACTCGATGCGCATTCCGCGAGCCACGCAACATGGCTGAAGGCCTCTTCGACGACGCGATGCTAATGCCTCCTACTTTCCAGCTGTGTCTCGCACACTATTGCGACCTCCACGGCCCCACGCCGTTAATGGTGACCGAGGGTCTCCCTGTGCCCTGCAGCACCTGTTACGAAGACGAGGTGCGCGGCTTTCCCGTCGCTGAGTCCAACAGACCGCGCACCAGCGCCCGAACACCGAGGGAGTCGGCGCACACCGCCAACATCACTGAAGCCCTCAGGCGCCTCGATTTTACTGGCGCTCAGAGGAGTTCCTCCGTTCCTGCGTCGGAACAGGAAGCCCAAACATACCGCGCCGCTTTGCGACGAGCCGCCCAGCATGCGGCGTCCTCAGGGTCGGCGGTTGAGACACCACCCCAAAGCCCCCGGCTTCCTCAAGGGCCAGGCCTTCCGTCGCAACCAAAGCCCCGGCACGAGTTTCGCAGGACTTACGACGAATACGTCACCCGGCGTGCCGGACCCTGCGAGAACTGCGCCTTAACTCTGCCAAAGCGCCAAGAGGGCGACAAGGAGACCGGGGCCGACACCCGACCCGAGCGCGGTCCTACCCTCCGGACCAGAGCGCCATGCGCCCGCGTATTTGGAGGGGTCGATAATAGCTCGCCCTCCTCGTCGCAAAACTCATCTTCGAGCCCGTCGGAGGACGAATCCATGGCTGGACGGCGTCAGTCTCACCGACGCACCGCTACAACAGTCTCAGTCGCGTCGCGCTCTAGTACAAGCTCTGCCGCCGGCGCTAGCGCACACACCCACTATCTAGATTATACCTCGACGCACGAGCCGCTGACCGCGGCTTCGTTCTCCATCGTGCGCGCATCCTGTTTGCGCACGCTCTCGCTGGAAACTCTTCCTCGGGCCCCAGCGACAGGCCCCCCGGCGCCCGGAAGCTCCATGTCCACTCCAAGTGCTTCGCCCATTACTCCTGCGTTCGTCACCACACACAGTGCTGGATCTACTGCATCCGGCGGCCCCATCTTTTTCGGAGACCCCGCGGCTGGTTATACAACTGCCTATATCTTCCGGATCCCGGACATCCACGCTCGTGGGCATAAACGCGTTTATGCTTTCCTAGCGCTCAGCACGCACCGTGAACGACTGGCCATGAAGACCTTTGCTTTTGTGGCTGCTGCCTTCCGCGACATGGCGGCGTGGATTCAAGCAATGGCCGAGGCTGAGGCCGAACGCAGCCTCGCCGAGTTTTCGGGGTTGTCGGCAAATAGCCCTATTGTAGCTGGACCCGGCTATGGGAGTTTTCAGTCGGATCTCGCGGCCCCACCTGTGTCGGCTGGCGGTAGCAGCTTCCTTATGGGTGGCGTGGGCGGTCTTTCGAGGCGGATGGGTGGCGGCTTTGGCGGCTCTGGCGTTGCTCTCAAACCACGTGGACTCGCAGAGTTGGTGGGGTTGCCCGACTTTTTTATTGAAATGCATAGCCGCTTCGTCAGGTTATTGCTCGAATTAGGGGTGGTGGTTGGGTCATGAGAGCGGTTCCAACGACAGTAATTACACCAAAACGCTCGTTCCTCAGCGAGGAAACAACCACGACTTCTCGCGACGCCACAATACAGAAACTTTGGACAGCCGTCCACCCAAACGGAGACAGCTTTGGGGTTCGTTTGCCTTACGAAGGGCGCCAGAAATGCGTAATGAAGTAATGACGTCGAGTCCTCAACAACAGCCTGCAGGACGACTTATACGAGGGGGTGCTAGCCGCCGTATTGAGGAGACGGATCGGGAAGCCGCTGCATATGTCCTAGAGACGATGACGGTATTTACACCGCTTTGGGAATAGATGGACCTGGAAAGGAAAGACGCATGGTAACCTGGGATACGGATTGGGATATAGACTTGGGTGTGTCATGGAAATCGGGGAACATAGACATGGAAGGGAAACCAGTGGAATGGGGGAATCATGCAAGTGGTTTGTAGCAGCGGGCAGGTGGCGATGGAGGATATACCCCCCGGGTTGTATTTGGCAGAGGCTGGTTGTCGAACGAGACCTACCTGCGCGGCTAGGCTTCTATTAGACATTAGATGAGTAGGGCCTAACTATTAGACTTGTTTCGGTGTGTGTATTCTAGGACACCGAGGCTGATACCATCGGAATACCAACCTAGCCCTGAGTTTCTATCTGATCTCCTAGCCAACCAATACCTTTTATTCTTGTCCATGCTGCTCATATTCTCTGCGTCCACACACCTGAGAAATACCAAAGAAGTGCATTCCCGCCTCTGCCTGAAAGAGGAACCAACACTTGATACACTAGACACCAAGGGGGAAAGGCAAGGATAAAAGGAATCGGCAACAAAAAGAACATACAACACCGGGGATTCACTGGTCGTCACCGACCCAACTACTAGTCCGTCCCTCACTGGTTTATCGATGGGAGAGCGGACGGGATCCCGAGTTCTCCAATGGGTATGGTCGTATGTGGTTGTTGCCGGCGTTGTTGTGAGTTATGGTAGGACCTCCGAGAAGTGATGTGGATGGAGGCGATAGTAACAATCAAGGCTCTTACTTAAGTTACGGGCATGTCCAGACTTACGTACAATGCCCTGTCAATCCTCCTCACAACCGAGATGTTTTCCGCTGTCCTCCTACAAAACCCGGTTACTGGAGCAGATCATCAGAAAGCAGAGAGCTATGGAATCGGGTGCTTCCAGATTTCTACCGAAGTCGAAAGTAGGATTCAAATATGCCAACCTAGGGTGATCTTTTGCAATACATATTCGCTATCACCAAGTGAACCTCTAAGCCGCGCAAATAAAAGGACGCCAATGCAACCTTCTATGAGGGGATACTATACATCGGTGCTTGCCAGGTCAACAGTACCATTACCAACCAGTCCGCCCGGTTTGGTCTGCAGTCCCATGCTGCCACCGCAATCCGAGCCGGAGCCACATCAACATCTTTCCTCGCTCATTTGTAGAAGTCGAACTTGTTCTCGTCCGTCGACCCCTTAACCTGGCTGCTGTATGCGTCTTCGAGATCAGCCTGAATGATGTTGTATCTGTTCTTGCGCACTGCTCGCAGACCGGCCTCCTGCATGATGGCGGCGATAACAGCACCGCTGAGAGGGTCGTTGCGGACGATCAAGCTGTCCAAATCCACCTCGGGAGCAAGGCTCATCTTGCTTGCGATAGTGCTGAAGATCAGGCGGCGCTCGCGGCGGTCGCGCAAGTTGGGGAACTCGATCTTACGATCGAGACGTCCAGGACGCAGCAGGGCTGGGTCGAGGGTATCGGCGCGGTTGGTCGCCATGATGACCTTCACGTTGGCCGTTTGATCGAAACCGTCCATTTGGTTGAGCAACTCGAGTAGAATACGCTGCACCTCGCGATCGGCGCCTGTTTGCGCGTCAAAACGTTTCGTCGCAATGGCGTCAATCTCATCGATGAAAATGATGGCCGGAGCGTTCTCGCGCGCCATCCGGAAAACGTCTCGCACCATACGAGGTCCTTCGCCGAGATACTTCTGCACAAATTCGGATCCAACCACGCGGATGAAGTTGGCTGTCGTCGAATTGGCGACAGCCTTGACCAGCATGGTCTTGCCAGTACCGGGCGGCCCATAGAGGAGCACACCCCGCGGCGGATCAATACCGATCTGTTTGTAAAGGTCGAAGTGCGTCAGCGGCAGCTCGACAGCCTCCCGAATCTCCTGCTTTTGCATGTCAAGTCCACCAACGTCGGCATATGTAACATCGGGCTTCTCATCGGCGCCAAGCATGGCGATCGATGAATCAGCCTCTGGCGGGAGGATGTCGACAAGGGCATTTGAGTGGCGATGGAGGGCGACGGACGACGACGGCTTGAGCAATTCGCGGTCTAGAGTCGAGAGGATGCGCACGACGTAGTTTGATCCGGTGCTTGATTGGACGATACCAGTACTGAGAGCAGAGTCAGATCAAGCTGTTCCAGGATCTTGAGAAACGAGTCTTACTTTTGGTCGATAGCCTCCATAAACTGGCCGATGACAAGCGGGACGCTCTGAATCCGTTTAATCTCTTCCTGAGCCCGGACAAGCTCACGCTTCAGGCTCCTGTGGTAAAAGTGTCAGATTGGGCAGCATGGGGTCAACAAAGTCGGCAATACCTTTGCTCGTCCTTGATGTATTCTTCCTGCAGCTGGATGTACTCCAGCTGGCGCTGCAGCCGCTTCAGATTCGCGTATTCATCGCCGCCTTCTGCTGCTACGCCCTCGAAGTTTTCGATGCTCGGAATAGTGGAAGGAACCGTCTTCCGAAGGGTTTGGGCATGGCTGATGGGACTCTCGACTAAGACGTCGCCCATCTTCAAAACTGGTATCGCGGAGGCGCGACGGGACGGATATGTAGGTTCGGATATTAACGGCCGCCTTTGGAAGATTGCCGAGTCGCTGAGGAGCTAGCGATTCTGATGGCAGTGGTAGATGCAGATCGCGATGCAACTGGTGAAGTTGGGGAAAGGCGTTCGTTGATGTTCTGCGGCAGCTTTCGCCTCGTGGCGCGTGCGGTTGTTTCTTGGCGCTAGCTGCAGTGGCTCTCGTCATCCGCCTGGAGCCTGAGCTGCGCTGAGCTAGGCCTGCGTTGATTGGCCTGATTTTGAAGTGCGACCAGCCAAGAGCAAGCACCTCGCTGCTCCGTGCGAAAATACGTGAGATAAATCCTCACACAGTTTTATACCAGAACAGAGATGCCTAGGTTGCTCATTACATTTCAAGTCTTCATCGGATTGTGAAAGGTCTTCCAGGTTGCTCATATTTCAGTAACCTCATGTTGTACTGAAAGGACGGCTGTAGAAGACAGAAAGGCCTCTTTAGAATGACAGGTACCTTGCAACATCGAAACCCATTGCCTGTGTTTGACATCTTCCACACGGCTTATTAGGGAAGTGACCCATTCTTTTGGCCTGATCCTTCGTATGGACTGCCTACTCCTAATTCGATCTAGCATGTAGACGCTGTTTCGGCTGCTCGCCTTAGGTAATGGGTCACTGCGTCCATGTTTCCAGCCTCATCATGGCTCCATCTCAACGTCGAAGAGACCAACAAAGATTCGAGTCCGAAATCCTTTTCAAGCAAAGACACGACGCTGGCTATTGTAGTCCGCTTTGAGCGCTTGCATGGCACCAGCGAGACCGGGCAACATTGTGGGGCTCCTCCCAGCGGTGCACTGTCGACTCGGTAGTGGCTGGCAGTCGCTGCCACAGCTCCCCCACAGACCGCTCGCAGGTGACAAGCTCCTGGTCTTAAACGGCCAAGACCCGTTCAATGCACTCCCACGTAGCCCTGTCCGGTGGTTGCCTCCCACCATTGGACATCCCCTCTCCACCATCCCAAATCGGGATGATGCGAGTGTGAGCTGCGATTGCAGTCATCGGGCTGGGCCAGTTGCGATAGGTGCATATCGGAGTGTTAGGCTGCCCTGCTTCTGCTGGTTTCAACCTCTAGGTTTACTCCTTCTCCTCTTCCTTTGCCTCACATACCACTCCTCACAATCCACCGCTCCATCCCAGGAACTCACCGTGTTGACCTGGCCACTCGGTTCACCCCGAGTGCTTGTTCAACTGTCCACACAGTACCCTTAATATCAAGGGTCTGTGCCGCTCGGAAGTGGCCGGTTCACATTGTCGATCATTGTTCCCGAGCTCTCCCAAGCATTTATCGTCTTCCTAACTGCAAAGCCGACTTTCGGCCAACTGCCCATAACCTACCCAAACCATTGCCCGCCTTGTGTCTGTTGCTGCTTTGTTACGCCTTTTGACCGTTCTGCATTCATGATTCCGCCTTTCCACCAGGCTCTGGGCATCCAGTCGGCAGCAGTTGTCACCTTGCGCTTCGCCGACCGACGCAATCCATCCGGACACTGTACAACCGCTTTCCCAAGGCCAGCTTGAGAACAAAGACCCTCGACTTCGCCACTGCCTCCCGCAACGGTCAACATGTCGTCCTCAATCACTATCCCCGCCCCGCCCCCCTCCGCCATGGAGTTTGACCGCTGCCATCGCCGGCAGTCGTCCAAGGCCCCCAACGGCTCGCCTTCGTCGTCGTCGTCGTACTCGAGTTCTCCTAATACGCCGGAGACGAAGGCGAATAGTCCGACTTCCCGCTCGGCACAGAAGCGGAAGATGGTGCACGCCCGGCGTCCGAGTCTCCTGAGTAAAGGCCTCCCTTGATCAGCCCCGCTTGCTTCGTCGTACTTACATCATGTATCTATTAGGCTCGGCATTTGCTAAGGAGGAATATACAACTATCAATATTGCCGACGATCCAGAAGGGCCTCCCCGCCTGGTATTTTCCCCCGAGACTTAGCCGCAGTGTTTCTATCGTACCAGGACTAATACTGTACTGTTAGATCTCATATCTCTCGTCGAGCCAGGGCTTTGCCTGGAACCCCGAGCTATTCCTACCATCGTACGTTGACTTCGAGTACACGCCGCTGGAGCACCGACGCGATCACGTTGTAGAGATCTGCCTTAGCGACGAGGACATCAAAAAGATCTTGCCGCAATAAACTGTATTGTTGGACATCGATACGGCCGTGTGCATTACGCAATGCTTTCTAGAACCGAACCTTTCTCGCGAGAACCCGCACCTGTCCGATGCACATTTGGCGTCTGGAGCGTTTTCCTTCACATCACTCACGGAACCATCTTATCTCTCCCGACATCATACAGGCCACAAGAGGCTGATCGTGGTCGGCTATGTCATTTACGGGAGGATCCCGGTGGTGGTCTTTCATCAATGTCCCCCTCAAGTCAAGATTTAGGGGGTTATTTCACGCAGCTTACTGGCTGCTTCGGGCGATTACTCAGTAAGAACCAGATTATAGGGTGTACCTACGGATGGAGCTAGGAGTTTTCCGTTGCTTTGTGGGAGGCTCGGTTGGGAGGAACAGAACCGTTATCAAATGTGTTGGTCTTGGATCGGGGCGTTGCTTTCGATTTGATTTTTGCCCTGGAGATGGAAGCCTTCGTACATATTTGCACATACATACATTCAAGCCACTCCGCACAATTATTTACTTACCATTTTCCAATGCTAGTTCCGTGGATAGTACGGTGTACTCGGGGCCTGTTCGTGCTGACTCAATACAGACGCTGGAGCTGGGAGGGTTCGAAGTGCATACGGGGCAGCAGGGGTGCAACTGCGTAGCGAGACATCAGATCAACCAGCGCGCCATTAGCCGTGTGCTTGCAGAACGGCATGCTGATCTTGTAACACTGACTTGAGGCGTCGCCTGCTTAGAGGCACAGTGGAACATGGGGAAATCCATCCACTGGAACCCCGCCGCTGAAACCCAACCCCACCAAAGGCGGGGGGAGTCGGAGCCTGGACTCCATATCCGATAAGATAAGAATGCACCGATTGGGCGCGCACAGGCCACTCCCTATCGATAAATCCATCCAGGTGTTTGTTGTTTAACCCCCTCCATGAATACAGCGATCCTGAAGACGAAAAGACAAGGACCAATCCCGCTATCGCGGTCTCTAGGCCTGAGCCCGGGCGACAAATACTAGACACAATGGACTCCTCCTCTCGCAAGATCGAGCTCCAGGCTCCGGAGGACTTTACCTACCTCATTGACAACGTGCGACGCGCCGCAACTGATAGCATCAACGCCGCGTTCCCCCCCGTTGAAGGCGCCGACGGCCAAGAGGACGAACTGCGCGTGCGCATCGAGCAGATGATCAACGATGTGCGCCCCCCCTGTATTCCCCCCTCCGCATGCGCTGACTGACTGACTGACCCTCGCTAGTACATCGACCAAACCTTTTCCCTCGCAGCGCCCAACCTATCCATCAACGGCCTCCCCGTCGACCCCGCCCACTTCACCGGCTCCGACCCCGCCGCCTCGTCTACCACCGCCCCCCTAGTTCAGTACGAGCCCTTCGATGCTCGCAAGCGCTACCGAATGGAAGATCTCGCGCGCGAAGAAGAAGACCTCCTGCGGTCCATCGCGGCGCTGAAGCGGCGCGTGCCGGAGGCAACGGCAGCGGCCTACGCTTCAGCAGCCAAATCAGACATGGCGGCCGATGAGGCTTCGTTAGAGGCTGCGCGAGCGCGCGTCGAGGCTGAGGGGGCAGCGTCCGGGAAGAAGGTGCTCGAGGGAGTGCGGGCGCTGGATAGGCAGGAGGAGCTCGAAGAGGAGTTTGCGTCAACAGTAGAGACGCTGGGGAGGCTGAAGCGGGATATGCCAGCAACGGTGGCCAAGATGGAAAGGGCGAGGGTTGCGGCGGGTTATGTCGCAACCGAGCTGTAACGAAGCGGTGAGGTTCCGCTCTGTCTCGGGGAAAAGGGGGATTCTAGTTCGGCGCATCGGCGTTTTCGGTATATGGGCCTAGTTTTGAAACGGAAGCATTACTTGCTGGAAGGCAAATGATACCCAATGTGCGGTAATGTTTTGTAGGAATGCGCTCAGCGGCGAGCTGTCACACACCAGTTGCACAACTATTCAAATGGCAAAGAAAGGGGAAAATAAATGAGTCTATTTGTAGGTATTCTGCACGGCACGAAGAAAAAAGCTACCCCTAATCAGACCGCACCTCGGATCTAAGTCCCTGGAATTACAACCACACCAACAAAACTGCAGTGTCTTTGTTTTCTTCCCACTGTATTCTGAACCCTCCGTCTACGACGACAAGGCTTTCCCACCTTTTCGCCCCTTGCGGCAACGTCGAGTATTTCGGCTCTTGACGCGTCTGCCGGCTGGCGGCGTTACACAGCACTCACACTGCGGACACTCGCACTGCGCGCTATTGGCCTCGCTCTCAGCAGCCCGATCCACATCCCTTATGCGGCAGCGGGAGCCGGAGTCGGAGCCTCTACAGCGACAGCAGGCACCGCAGCATCGGTTCCGGCGGCGGCGCTGCCCTCCTTGACCTCGGCAGGCGCCGTTGCAATGGTGGCCTCCGGCTTCTTCTCCTGCTTCTCCCACTTAGCAGGACGTTTCCACTCCTTCTCCTGCCACGGACCCATATCGCTGAGTTCACAGCCGCCTTCGCACTGGCAGGTGCCGCCAAACTCCTTGGGCAGGTTCTCGACGGGTACCTGCTGGAGCAGCTCCGTCTTGTAACCACTGCCAAGGACATGGATCTTCTGCACCGTAACAGGATCCAGCCAGGCCTTAATCACGTTCCACACACCACTAAACCCCCAGGGAGCGTTGATAAGGTAGAGCCGGCCCAGACGTTCGGGGTAGTAGTTCTGGCTCATGGTGCTGACTTGCTTCACGTAGCTGAACACAGAGGGGGCCTTCATAATGCCGACACCCTTGAGGTCCGTGATGGTGCAGCAAGTTTCCAGGAGGTAGCCTGCCTTGCGGCTGCATGCCGGAAGTCGGGGATCCGCCAGTCGCTCGTATTCCACCGCCAAGTTCGTCAGCATGCGTTCTTCCGACGTGATCTTGGTCATCGCGGCAAGGTCGATCCCGCCCAGCTTCTCGATGTAGACGGGGCGTCCATCCTGTTTGGAAAAAGGCGTAAGCATCAAGTCTGTGAATGTCCTTGGAGACCAGAATCTCCACGTCAGGACTTCAACGCCGGGGTCACCATACCTTGTCGGTCTTGTGGTAATACTGCGGGTAGAACTTGAACATCTGCTCCTTTTCCGGATATTCCCAGGTGGGTACCGTGTCGTCAAGGTTGGTCGATTTCCGCCACTCCTCACAGTCGACGAACCTATTGTCAGTCAGCGCCGAGCCCCTCCCTGACCGCCGCGACTTGTTCTCACATCTTCTTGGCAAGATTTACGTCGAACTTGCGGGCTCGGAGAAATCGCAACTGTCATGCAATCCGCTTGTCAGGAACCATTCCACAATACATTGTTTTTTCCCGGCCGTCAATCGATCATACCAGAGTTAGGGTATCGAGACGCTTCGTGAAGCCCTCTGCCTCCAGCATCAACCGAAACTGGTGTACCTGGGCCTGCTGCGCGGGCGTCAGGAAACCAGAATGGCCGTTCTGCTCGACAGGGGCCTTGGTCGGGAAATCGTAGTCGTCATACTTGGGGTCAACCTCGAAGCCAGCGTCGGTGGCCATAGTTGCGGATTGCCGATAGAGAGGGTTGGTGTTTGGGTTGTTAGGTATCGGTGGAAACCAGACCGGAGGAAGTGAGGGTAAATAGGGAGCCGGATATGTCCTCTATCACACGAATCGGAAGAGGAATGACAGGTTGCAGGGAAGCGTGCAAGCCAAGTGGAAATAAAAACAAAATGGCGAACGGGGGCGCTGGCTGAAGAAGGGTGCAAGGGCGGAGCCAGTTGTAAATTAAAGCCCAAGCCCCTCATTGATTTCCACTGGCGGTGACATTGGCTTGGCACCCCGCCAAATCCGCACCCGCCAGTTTGCCCCTCGATTCTCAAACATGGAGCTTCCTTTCTGCAAATGCTCGCGGGAAGGTATTTGTAGGGGCACGCATATGAATACCACATGGTCGGGAATATACCCCAATGTTTTTCCAGCCAAATATATCGTGACTTGAAAAAGCCTTGGGTTACTTCGTACCTTCGCGCCATGAAAATGAAGCAAGAATGGGCGCGAGACCCGATGCCCAGCGACGATTCTAATGACGTCTATGGCGGCAATACTCGGCCAACTATTATGAAGCCGGCCGGCCACTGGCAACGCCGCAGCACAAGATTCCCCAAGTGCATCTGAGCGACATCCAGATCTGGCCCTTGTGTCCCCTATGGAGTCGAGAGCATACAGTACATTGGACTGTCGTGATCAGGGTTCTGCGCAGGGACTGCGTTGTTTTCAGCCTCCTGGCGGGTCTTCTGTGTCCTTTCCTTTCCGGCTCTCCGTTTGTTTATCTTCCTCCTCTTTCTCCTTGCGCTTTTGCACGACATCCCAATTATATACCCGCGCAACAGCCACCTCCATTGTCTAGGTTGAGATTAGCAAAAGGCAAACAAAATTCTCCGTTGCTGTCTATAAGTCCTACCGTAACTTGTTCCCTCAAAAAGTCCAAATCCTCCTCGCAGTTAGCTAGGCTAGCCTTCGCGGCTCCAAGTTTGGAGCTGAGCATTGTCTCGGCCTCCTCGATAGGATATGACAACATCACGTTGGCCTAAACCCCAGTCAGTAACACAAATCCAACCGGAGTCTCCGAGAAACAGGGTGTATCCTCACCCCGAGCCACAAGTACACCTCGTCTGTCGGCGGGATCTCCGCTTTCGCATAGAGCGTGTCGTTGAGCTCAAACGTCGTCTCGATAGGGTCCGTCTCGTCCTGTTCGCGCGTCAGCACCCTGGCACTCCTCCGCCCCCCCAGAACGTAGCCCACCTTTCTGAGTGCCAAGAACCGGACAGTATCCAGCGTCTTCTGAATATCCGGGAGCTTGTCCTTCAGCCCCGCCACACGCCGTTGCAGGTTCTGTTCCATAAACTGGTATTTGCTACCACCCAAACCCCAACGTCAGCTCATGCCCCCCCACCAACCCGCCGGACACAACAAACTCACGCGATCATCTCCTGAAAGCTCCTCAGCGTCGGCTCCACATCCTCCCTGGTCGTGACATAGTCCTCGACCTTGTCGACAAACGGCGCATACGGTATGCCGCGGGGGTTCGTCTGCGCGGCGGACTCTTTCCTACAGCCACCCAAATCGTTGTGTCAGCCCAAACGTTGATCAGCTAATACACTATCCCTTCCCACAGTATTCCAACAACCGCCGGGAGACCAATAAAGGTAGCAATAGTCCTCACCGAGTCGCCGGCTCCTTCCCCTTGCTCGCCATGTTCGTTCGCTCGGTCGTACACCTGGTAGGTAGCTAAGGACGTCGTCTCCTGTCGGGGCACGCTCGCATGTGCGGCCGGGAGACGGCCTCGGTAGCAAAAAGGCGGAAGAATAAAGAGGCAAAGAGTCTGGTGTTGCGCGCAGAGAGATGCTCGGAGCCACTGACAGCTCTGGTGCCAGTAAGAGGGGCGAAAGACCTGAAGTCGGAGGTGGGGTTCTCACAGGCGCACAAAAGCTTTAGTGGGGCACGCATCAGGCCCCCCTGCATTGGATGCATTCAGCTTCTTCAAGACTCCAGCAAGGTAAAGCCAGGCTCACCCCCTGCGCGAATGACAACTGTCTAGTCAACTTCTCACATTTGAGATGCGCAACATACATACACAACATTATTTCGGCATCATCGATATGAGTATTCCTCAAACACATTCTTGTAGAGGTTGAGACACACGCCTTCTTTTGGCTGAAGCAGCTGTCTTGACGGGGATGTTTTTGAAATCCTTGTCTTCTTGTTTTTGTGTTTTCTGACTGACAAATAACTAGTGAGAACATCTTCGCCCCTCATATGAGGTTTTGTGTTACCGATCGTATCGCGGAAGAACGTTGCAGACCGCAAACTTCTGTGCCATGCAGCTAGATACATATGCTTCTTGGTTTCATGTGCTTCGTACACAGCCTCATCCTATCAGTCCGCGCCTCACTGAGCTTCATCCTCCATTGAACTATTGTAGCCGCTTTCAGCTCCACCGGCGGTAGCGACAGAACTTCCCGAGTGCACCAGTTCCTCGGTGCGCTTGCCAACATTGGGGACCATCCCGGGTAAAATTGACGTACCCAAATCACTCTCCTCCGAACGGCGATCGCCATCATTTGCTGCCCTGATCTTTAACTCCTCGTTGCCAGAATGTTCATCATCATCCGTGTTATCAGACATGTGGGGCTCCGAAAGGTGTGGGTTGGCGCGTTGTGAAATCAGTCCCTCAGACACCATATTACCATCGGACATGTCATCATCGTCGGAGTACGTTTCGTCTTCCTCGCCGTCGGACTCGGAGTCGGTACTGAATGGCGGGTAGAAAGTAGCCGCAGGAGGGAGAGGGGACGGTCTCAGCCGCTCAATCCTCCCACTTAGGTATTCGATATCGGCAGAGCTGCCTACACTTGGTGCGCTGCGTGGAGGGCGAGGAGACGAAGTACTCATCGACGCCAGCCGATTGATGACAGCCTCGGCTGATTCGACAGATCTCGAGCGGCGCCTCCGGAAGTGAAAATTCGTTTTCCCGTTACCAACTGTTCGACGGGTTGTCACAATGACAAGAAAGTGATCTTCCGGAAGGACACCACCAAGGCCACAAGCCTCCAGGGGCTCGAAAGGATGCAATTGAACTTCGTCCGGGTTATCACACCAAGGGAACTCCATACACTCGTCATTTGGCGAATGCTTTTCGTCGTCCGTTAAATCAGCAATATTTTCGAAGTCGAACCCCAGCATGTTCGAAATCATTGCCTGATTGCCGCTAAGCGGTCGGATTGGAAGACTGGATCCCGAAAGAGTGCGCTGAACCACCATTCGGGTCTGGTCTTCGACCTCGGCATTCTCCTGCCCTGCTGATGTCATGTATGTTGTGGGAGAAACATCCCCGGGGTCTCCTGAAAGGTCGATGCAGAAGGGGGCGCCGCTGTAATACACAATGGCGCCGTCGTAGCGGCGTCTCTTCAGGTGCGATGACCCTGACCCACTATAGTCCCATCTCGAGTTACCGTTGTTGTTACTATCTTCCAAAGCCCCGTCAGATGAATGCGACCCTGTCCCTTCCAGCGATGTCTCCATCGACGAGGACTGACGCACAAACATCGGCTTGTAATGGAAGCTGTCGGATGAGGTCGATTCCAGTGGTCCAAATTTGGACTTCTTGCTTGAGAATCCCGCCGATACCGCGCCAGCTGCGACTTGAGTCTTGGGTCGTTTCCTCTGTCCACTTCCATTGGAGCCGTCCGTATCATCAATTGAAGGACTCTTTTGCGAATTATCGCCACTGCTTTCGCTGCTAAACTTGGTTCCATCGGTCCCTCCCCGCCAGCGAATCCTCCTGCCGTCGGGTGACAATTGGAACTTTGTGCTCTTTTCGCTGACGGCCGACCGAATGAAGTTTGGCGTCACGTTGATGATGTGCAACTGAGCAAGATTGCAAAGTAAGTTAAGGTACACCCATCCATCTGCATCGGGGGATACGTTTTCGTAGCTGGACTTCCTGTTGAGAATGAATTCAGGGGCCACCAAGCCTAGATGACGAATGTAATCCATATTCTCAGATGGCACTTGTACGCGGTCGGGATCCAGGTCTTTTGGTCGCGTCGGTCGTTGCTCCGGAAGTTGTGCGCATGGCGGTGACGGATTAGTCTGTGTTTGTCCCACACTTGTGCTACCATCTCCGCCACTCAGCCCAATCCCACCAGTATCTGCCGGATCACCGCCCGAGTTCGACGTTGACACGTTATCTCGAGATCGGGTCTTCTTGCGAGAAGAATCATTGGGCTGGATGTACGCTTCACGGGCGGCCTCAGTGTTCTGTGGAGGTGCCATCGCCAACACCATATCAGATGTGCTCTTCGCCTCCGACGACACGGCCTCGGGATTTTGGACGAGTGTCTTCCCGTACAGTTTGCCGGTAAAAAGCTGCTCCAAACGCCGAACAACCATTTTCTTCTTCTCCTTTTCCGTCATTATCATATGCCGAGGAAACAACCCATTGGGCGTGTCTCGGAGGTAATCTTCGACTTTTTGTTCTGTCGATTTTCTCGCCTGAGTGCCGGTAAATGGCCGATTCAACGATGCTTTTGATGAGTTGGGCGCATTGGAGCTTGGACCAGTCGACATCGATGCATACGCTGAATCCACCGGACGGGACCGGGAAGAAGAAGAGGATGGGTGTTTCGATAGTGATCCTCCGGATGAATAAAGATTCTTCGCATGCCGACCAGACTTCTTGTGTTGTGAAGGCGATCCGCTAGAGCCCTCAAGACTAGCAGCAAAGTCGCGTAAGGTAGCCTCAAGCTCACGTTTCTTGCGCTTGGGCAGCCCGTGTACTTTGATCTCAAAGAGCTTCTCCTTTCTCATCATGTCGGGGCCGAACTGCTTATATCGCTTCAGCTCCTCCTTAAGGCGCTTGTTCTCAACCGTCAGATCATCAATAACGCTCCGGTAGTCATCCGCGCTGCTACTTTGTGTCACGGGTGGCCGAAGATGAGATACCTGGCGAGCGCCAGGACCAAACTGGTAGGTTGGATCTCGAGAGTCCCTGTCATTCGACGAATCTGTCTCTTTCTGGAAGAAAGGAGGGTCGACATCCATAGGGCCAGGCTCGAAGGTAGTGGCCCCCGGGTTGCGATTTGATCTATTGAACCAACCCCTCGCATCGCTTGGGCCTGTGTCATGGCTCTCTCCTGACGAGTTTCTTCGAGGAGAGCCAATAGGTTCTTGAGTAGCGACCTTAGCCAGAGAGGCTTTGCTCAGGCCGGCCTTCCTAGTGGCGTCTCGGGCCAGTCGATGGTTCTGAAGCGTTACCGATTTCTCCGGCGTCGTCCGTCGCGGTTGTGGATGACCTCGATCATCGGGTGATCGTTGAGCGCCCTGGGGCTTCCGCTTGGTGTCGTCCATGCCTCCAGCATGTTAAGCTGTTGATTCGGTTGGGTGCTGCTGTTCTGCACTACGCATTGCGCAGTCGTTCCACTTAGGACGGGAGGTCCGTCGCTCAAATGAACTGCATCAATTGAAGTCAGAAGACCTGTACAGCGCTACGTGTCCGTGGTGATCAGGCAACCGTCATGCTGGTGGCGGCAACGCCGTGACAGCTGGAACTGTCATGGCCGCCGGTCGCAAACGGACAGATGATGAAATCCGGTACGAAAGGAAAACAACGTGAGAGACGTGCGCAATACAAACTCGAGGAATGAAGCGACGTGGGGACTTGCTTAAGGGTTGCGGTGATGGGTGAGCCTCCTCAGCTCAGCTTGAGGTTTTGTTTGACACTGTTGTGCGACGACCCAGATGGAATCTGGCACCGTCGACTCGCCACAACACCAAGGGAATTACAGGGATGAAAAACACGAGGACGATTTGAAGGCGGGAGCCGGGAAGGGACTGGGAAACATGCGAAAACCGAAAGTCATAGGAATGGAATTGGCCCACTTACATCCTTGGACGAATTTCTGCTCGGGCGCTGGCCTGCTAGGTGGTGGTCAATCCGGGGTCGTGTTCTGCAGGTGCTGAGCTGTTTGCGAACACTTGAGCGGTTGGCGCTTAATTAGAATCAGCAGGATTTCGTAGGAAAGGAATCCTTTCTATGGTGGTGAGGAAATGCACGGGGAGCTGCAGCAATTCCAGGGTGTGGCCAAAGGCATCGAGATGGGGGCTTGGGCTTCATGTTCGACACCAAGGCCCGTCCGGGGCAGTTGCGAGCCCTCGACGCGTTCTGGTCACTTCACAGATGCAACATGAAATGTCCCGATCCTCACAACAGGCCCGGGACAGGGGGGATCGATGGGATCGAGAGCTCAGGGTCTTGTTGTGGGGCCTGCTAATCCATTGGGCAGGACGGTGGGGCGCACACACAGTAAAGTTCTCCACAACGGAATGTACTTGCCCCTCTCCCATTACAAAATCTTACCTGTGAAAATGGCCGCAAAAACCGCCAGCTCTGGGCTTCTTAAGCTTAACGAACATCGAATTTTCGCCTCTGGATCGCTTGAATCCTTTACAATTTCGATGGGAGACCAAGGCGGATTGATATGCCAGAATCATCGCCAAGTACATCCGGCATTGCAGTACCCTTGTTATCGAGCTACGGGGTCTTAGCCCGCTGTGCCACTCCACGTTGACGGCAAAACACCTTTCGATTCCGTCCGATCTGAAGCTGCCCACTGACAGCTGTCTGCACACACACCCATGGAGCGGCCATCCGTTTCTTCTCGTTGTGGGAGGGTTCTCGCTCTGCCCGCCCAAGCTACACCATCCTGATCTCAGGTGTTCGTCTTCAGTTACAGTCTTCTGTCGTAGTGGCACAGTTACGCTCAAATCCGGCACGGTCTCAAGCCCCATACCAGGAATCGGGTGGCCCAGACAGTTCGGCCAAAGCTTTCCCAGCAAGCAACTCCTCGAGTGACCGGAGCTCGGCGGAGTCATTCCCAGTGAGGGGAAGTGCCCAAACTGCTCATTCGAACGTCATATCTGCAAGGACCCTAAGCCGGGGTGTCCTTGGGCCGGCTCGGTCAAACACGCCCAGCGCAGTCGCGGATCTTGCTTTTGCGCTGTAATCGGGCTGAACCAAAGCAACCGCCTCGACAATGGTTCCATCTGATAGTTTCAGGGGCTGAACGGTCAACGGCCCGCCCTCGAAGGTTGACAAGATGAGCGCTCCAGCGGTATCAATATATCAGCGTCGTACAAGGCTCTGTTGGGGAAGATGAGCGACCCATGTGCCACCAAGTGTGGTGCGGAATAGCTTCCTCCAGCGTTGTCAAGGCAGGTTAGGCCATGATTGACGATGCTAAGAACAGGCCGTGCTGCATCTTAGGGGCATACTATCAAGTTCGGCTTGGTCCGAATGCAGTGAAGATATCGCCAATTGGGGGCATGAATCTGTGCGAGGAACCAGGCCCCGGACGTCCTCCGTCTCGTCGAAAGGAGCGTTTCCATCCTGTCGCCGAGACGTCCGCTTCCATCTAAGATGGAAATCCCCTCCCAACTGCATTCGATAGCGGCTGGCCCGCATTGCAGAAGCGCTGTCAGAAGCGCTGTCAGGTGGTAGAGAATCGGGAATCCCTCCATCGTAGAATTTCGCCGACATCTCTCATCGGTTTCACCAGCCCAGTGCCTCTACCAAATGAAGAGGGGTCACATCGTTTGGGCCGACTGCGTGTACCACAAACAAATCGCCCCAAGCTCACTCGTTTCAGTCGGGCATTCCAGTCAAGGATGGGAACGCTCATTGAGAGGCATCCGCCTCTCTCAATACACGAGGTATATATCGCCCGAGAGAAGCTCATCGGGCGATAACACAATCCCGTCTGGCCAGACAACACGACACACATTGCGCATGCATTTGTCTCGGGCGGGCTGGCTCATCTCATCACGGGAGGGAGTGTGAACCTATCGTCTCATGTTACACCGACGGTCAAAGTTCTTTTCTCGTGCAGCATGTCTTCAGGTTCCAATAAGCACCAAATCAGAACCTTGCCCACCCCCACCTCCCCAACCGTCTGGCTGCAGGGTCGTCACTGAAACCCCACCCGTGACGTCAAACCAGAACGTTCTATCGTCGACCTCAGGCGCCAAAGGCTTCAATTCCCGAGGGAATGACGAAAGATTCGATGATGTTCGGAAGTGGGTTAATTGGTACCCGACTTAGAGCTCGGAATGAATTCATCACTACCTCAGCCATCGTTGCGGGGAAACAGATGATTCCGAGTGGAGGGTTGTTCCGGATTAAGTAATTGTGAGTACTAGTTTGCGTTAATCAGTAGTAAGGTATCTTGCTCTAGGACCCGATCGCGAGGTTGGTAAGGCTAGAGTAGATCTACAACCGCAGCCACCACCAGATGAAGATCTCCCGTTTCTATCGAGATCTTTTTCTACAGATGGCATAGTGTAGTGTACGCAGTAGTGCATCATGTCGAGAACATGATGAGGAGCGGCAGAGGAGAGGAGTGGCGGGGTGTGGCTCGTCGACCTGCACCGTTAATCCGGGATTCCCTCGAGCAGTCGAGGTCGTCTTGGAAAGGCCAACGGAACACCGGAGAAGGAATTTCGGCTTGTCGATCCTCGAGTCTGGAATCGCCTAGAGTAGTGTAGAGCTCGACGAATGCATGCAGGGTCCTCGGCAACGGCTAACGCATATCCCGTACTACACTACTTTAGGTATGCGTCGGCACGCTATGCCCTACAGAGAAACAAATATCGCCGTCAACAACCGTTATTCGTACGAGTACCTACCCAGTCAAGCCAAGGCCGGTCAGGAACCGAAGCTCTCGCCCGAGCAGTCTGCCCAAGTCATGATCGAATGGTCAGAAAGGGTTATTCGGCTTTGGAGGAGGTGCGGTTCCCCACGTGATCAACAACGCCCCCTTGTACGATACGGTTTTATCGGTGGGGGGATGCCACGATGCCTCGTTGGATGAGCGGGTAGGCGCGGTGAAGACTTCGGGTTGGGGCTCGGCTGTTGGTTACCACCCGTTGTTTTCACTGAGCCTCTAGACCCAGCGAGATGGTTCCATGAACACCCGAGCCGTCCCACCGTGGTCCTCTCAAGCCACTTACAGCTCTCTCATAACCTAACTCTAGGTGTTCTTTTAGAGTACCTTGGTTATGGGCATTAGTAGTTATCTCCGCCGGGTGCGAGGCAATCGTCGAGCAGAGGGGTGCCGCAGGAAGTCCTGCGCATAATGGCTGGGGCAAGGCACCATCCAACTCCTCTTGCTCTCACTACGCCCAAGGGAAGTTCGCCTCTTGGCCTTGATCAGGGGCTTCGCTGGACTAGGCCTGCGGTTGAGCAACCTTACAGCATACATACATACATAATCCGTACATGGCACAAATGGCAGCTGCAAAGAAAAGAATGTGTCCTTGGATGATGGCCTGCGTCTCATTTGCACTATGCTCCCACACATAACCCCAGCGGCAAGGCCTAGCCTTTGATATCACAGACTATATTGCAGTTTGAAGAGGTCTTCCTGTATCCTCACGAGGCATAATCCCATGCAATCAGAACCTTTAATGATGCAGGCCTTGTGGTTAAAGTCGTAAAGCTGCTGCTAATGGGGCTGAACACGCCCGGTGGGTATTAATCAAAAGGAATATCATACCTAATGGATAACACATCACACCTGACCAGACTCCACGTTCAAAGACACCAGGTCAGATATCTGTATTGCTTACATAGCCCAGCTACTTGGATTCGGGAAGAGAGCAAACGCCGAACCCGGGCATCGTTTCTATATGCAAGCTCAAGACCTGCATCTCGACCTTTGCATGTACAAGGAGATCACCTCATCCACAGCCCCCGACACTGCAGTCAGGCACTTGTATTGCTCAAAGGGATGCAGCGCGGGTGACATCGAGCGTGAGAGCTCACACAGCATAAAGCCCGTTCTCCCCTTTCCCACGATCCACGATCCACATACAAGCCGCGATGACTGCAGATTCGTCGCCACCGCAGAGCGCACACAAGGAGGCAAACCGTTTGTTTCCCTTCTATTTCGCCGAAACTTGAGACGCCGAGTAACGCGGAAAGGACTTCTCTCTCAACCGGGTGCCCGGAGCGGCACCATCACGCTGAGCACGTACATTCACAGAGAGCGTGGGAAAATACCCTAACATGTGTAATTTGTCGTCCTACATAATCGGGGTTACCCAAGAAGGCATCCGTCGCCTTCTACGAGTGTTTCCGTCCTCAAAGCAGAAACACCCGCTCCGTTCTCCAGCCATGTCTGCATGCGGCCTTGAGCAACCAAGGGCTCTAATAGCCCGAGCGCAACTTGGGGAGCAAAAAAAAAGCATCGCGAACTCGAAAACGCGATCGTTTTTTCCCTCATGCATATGGAAAGACTTCCGTAGAGGCAAGCCCCTGAAAATATATCAACACCCGCCTTCCGTCCTCTCAGCAGAAGCGAAATAGCCATTCGCCTCCATCCTACACCGCAGTCAAGTCAACTGACCTCACTTCTTAAATGTAGCCGTCTTGCCGGACTTTACGTGGCCCAGCTTCCTCGCTCCCTTGGGCGCATCTCCTGACTTTTTGCTGTAGGGATTGAAGGGCTTCTCCCCCCTGCTATCACGGCCACCCCCGTTGGGCTTGGAAGCGTGGAGAACGGATGCGGCTTTGCTATAGTCGAAGGCTTCTTCGTCCTCGTCTGCTCCATCCTCCTCTTGCTTTGACTTCTTTGCAACTTCCTTCTCGGCGCGGGCTTGTTTCTTAGCCTCTTTCTTCTCCCGCTTCTTGGCCTTGGATCTTTCCTTCTTGCTCATGGACCGCGTCTCAGCAGTTTCCTCATCAGATTCGTCAGAGTCGAGGGACCCGTCGGCATCTTCCACAGTGACAAACTCGGCGGCATCAGCGGGTTGCGACCTGCCCGGGTCGAGAGTGGGTTTGACTTCCTCATCAACGTCCATATCTTCGGCATCCGAAGCTGAATCAAGCTCCTCGCGATCGACTTTGGGTTTCCGGCCTGTCTTTAGTGTGAACTCCTGGTCGACTAAGGTCTCGGGCTCATTTGCCGCCTGGCGGTCGCCACTCGGAGACTCGGCAACAAGTTGCTCTTGCGGAGTTCCAAACTGAGCGTGGAGTGGTTGGGGATAGGTAAAGACAATCACCTCTTTCTCATCCGACCTGACAGGCTTGGCGGATTCGTCCCAGATAGTGCTCATGGGCATATTTCCCCAAAGTTGAGAGCGTTTGCTCCTGAGCTCCGAGGCGTCAGGAATGGCTGCATCAGCCTCGACGACTGGCGTGGCTTGATTTTCGATCAAGCCTTCATTCGCAGCTCTCGCCTCGCGGAGAAATTGGAGCGCCGTTGGACCAGTCAGACCACTAGCGCGAGCTAATTGTATGACATCGAACAGATCATCCAGATGCCCCTTAAGATTTCTGGCGTGGTTGCCGAGGAGGGCCCAAAGGGCTTTCTTGTCGGTCGGCATGTACTGCGCAAGGTCTGCCACAACCGCCGGGCTCATGATGAACATGGTGCTTTCGTCTTTGAGACGCGCAAGGTCGTCCCGCCACTTGTACAAAGCCTTAAAGACGGCGAACTGCTGACCGTCGTATGCTGCATTCGATTTTGTCAGCGGATTAAACCATCCACCCTTTCCCCAACCCTGCTCAGGGTGGAAATAAGGGTTGCTGTAGTGTTGCAGAGCTGTTTCTTTGGACTTTTCGAGGACCCTCTCAATGAAGTTAAGTTCTGGGTCATTCCGATCGGATTTTTCAACTAGCTCGTTGCGCAACACGTCATAGACGTAGAGGAGGAAGTGTGTATCACATCGCGCGTAGTGCATCATCTTCTCGTCAAGCGGTCTTCAGTCATATTAGCTTAGCCTGCTGTACAGTGCGAATCTCCACTCACCTGATACGCCAATCTGCCAACTGGTATCTCTTGTCGGCATCGAAGTTGACAAAATGCTTGAGCAAGGCCCCCAGACTTTTGCTTGGGTAGGTCCCAAGGATATCAACAGCATGGAAAGTATCGAAGAGTCCAACAACATACAGACCGAGGTCCCTTTGAAGCCAGATGATATCCATTTGCGCGCCGTGGAGAACCTAGAAATGTCAGTAAACACACATGTTGGCAACCCATACAAATCCCATACCTTGACAATTTTGGGATCGGCAAACACTTCATTCAGGATTTCGAGCTTGTGCCTCCACGGAACGAGGGTGTCCACGATCCAGTCCTTCTCACGGGTGCTGATTTGCATCAGCGACAGAAGACCCGCGTATGTCCTATAGTCGTGATGTTCGAGATCAAGCGCTATCTCGGTTGCATTTTTCAGCTCCTCCAACATTTCGAGGACACCCTCGTACGTATCAACCCATATCGCCTCCGTTGACTCTAGGGGAAGGTACTTGAGCGGGTCGCGTTTCTCGTAAATAGCCTGCGGGTACTCCATATCGAGAATTTCTGTCTGGTACGGATGCCTAAATCTTCTCAATCCGTCAGTCATCATCTTAGCATTTCGATAAAGCAACTGTGCTGTGTATTCCAGTCTCCAGGTTGAAGCACTCAGCTCCCCTCTCTGGGGTGCTGCCGGAGCCTGGACCAGAACTCTCACGGAAAGCACCACCAAAGCTCCCGCCAGAGCTCCCGCCAGCGCTCCCGCCAGAGTGAATGCCAGAGCGAATAGCAGAGCGGACGCCAGCGATACTTGAGTCTGGCCCAAAGTCTTCCGTTCCGCAGAAGACACCTCCGCAGGAGGCACCACTACAGACGGCTGGGGAATCTGGGATGGCTTTTTTCTCTTCTTCTTCTTCTTCTTCTTCTTCTTCTTCTTCTTTCTCTTTTCGGGAATGAAAATGGAATTTGCATACTGTGTGTTCATTTCCTCATCGGTGAATGGTGTGACACTCTTCTCCAAAGGCACTTTCGCGTGCGGTTTTTGCGTCAGCAGCGGCTTCCATGGAGTGGTGCTAAAGTTGTCGGGCTTCTTCTCGAAAGCCTCCTGGGGCTTCAGAATATTCGCCCTCTTCAGAGACCAGTCGAGCGGCTCGTTCATCGAACGAGGGCGCTTCATATCACGACCAATATCTGGAGTTGGCGCATCCTTTCTTTTGATCAGGCCTGTATAGTCGTCGAGCGATGTATCGGCTTTCTCCAGGAGTCCGTCGATGTTATCGACGATACCCCTCCATTGGATGTCCACGTCGTCGGTGTCCTCGAGAGCCGACACCTTTTGGCCAGTCACTTCTCCCGCCGACTTGAGCAGGTTGTTCGCCAAATCTAGGATGCGCTGCGTCTTCTCGTCGAGGTGATTACCGACCGAGGGGTGCGCGGTGCGCTGGAACTGGAGGTCCTCGTTCGCGAGTCCGTTCACCGTGCGGGTCGCCGTGACCAGAGCGGCCTGGACCGACTCTTGGAGCGCCTTAAACTGCTGCGAGGGATCCATATTTTCGTTGCGGCCGGAAAAGACAGTGTCACGATGCCAAACAACAGTCCCTCTCTCGAAAGCGATTGGGAGAGCCGAATTTTTTGAGCCTTCGATGAACAGGGGGAGAGAAAGAAACCCCACACTGGAGGTTGACTCAATGAGGTACCGGTACTTGGTCTATGACGCAATTTGCGCTGACCCAGCTGTACAGAGACTTATCCGCACTGCCAAGCAGCGCCTGCGAAGTTGGGCCTCCGATAAGATAAGACGATCCTTGCCGGCCGGCCGCGCTCAGGTCTGAAAGTCCTGAAAGTGCCAGTCCCAGATGTCTGGGCGACCTGCACAGGAACGTTCCAAGTTTGTTGTGGCTAGTCGAGGTCAACTGTCTGAACACCCTACACCACAGGCAATCATCTTGGTGAACTTTGTCTCTTACATTTTTTTCTCTCAGTATATCGTTACTGGGAAGTCACGGGACTTGTCTGGGTTACGTCTTGGAGGCTGGGACGTCCTAGGTGGCGTTGATTCGTCCACTTTGTCGTCGTCAGCCAAACAACCTGCGAGTCGAACAACAGAAGGACTGGTTCTTACCTTGAGCTGCGCCACGGCCGAATCCGCGTACCTGCAGAAGTAAAGCTTTCAAGATGTCTCAGTCACTCGCTAAGCAGTGCAATGAGGTGAAGGAGTCAGTACTGTAGCTCGTTGCTACGCACAGTGAGGGTGGGAAGAGTGTGGATGTTCTGCTGACGGATCTCAGGCGTTACGATACCTGCTTTTTAAAATGGTACAGCGAAAGTTAGTGTACCCTAGTTCCCAGCATGGGCGTCTCACGGCCGTAGCTCACATCTCGGCGGCAGAGTACCTCCGAGGTGCAGGGAGCGCAGACAACAACGAGTGCTCGGCGCTGTTCAAGGAATATAGCTCCTGCCTACAGGTAAGGCCAGCTGGCCAGTAAACAAATGCAAAGCGCTCTACTGAGTATTCCACCAGGGTGCTCTCAAGGAGCGCGGGATAGACAAGCTCCTTGAAGATGCGAGAGAGGACAATAAGGAGAATGATGCAGCTTTCATGGGGAGAAAAAAGTGTAAGTGATAGCCCCGTGGTGACTCCTGGCGTGCCTTCATACTGACATATGGACCCCCGAGGTAAGAATACAACGACCAAACACCATGAATACCAAGGATCCAGCCACAAGAAATCACCTCTCAACCCCATTATGTTACCTCTTTTCCCCATGCCTAGTAAGAAGGGTCACCCCTTTACCGGCTGAAGGAGAGCGGCTCAATAATCACGAAAGCTCCAGCAAAAGGGGCACTCTGCCCCGGTGCGACAAAGCACTGAAGAATTTCCCATGCAGCTTGATTTGAATGACAAGCACCAGGAAATATATAGTAAGGCTCTGAGGAAGACTGATGCAGTTTGGGGCATGTCAAGAGCATGAGACGGATTGGGAGGGGCAAAGGGGCCACAATGTAACAAATCTCTGCATAGCATTAGCCATACGTAATTCAAGCAAGATACCTCGCTGAATACGGGTTGGTGTCAAATATGATTCAATATAATAGTCCCAGGCTCACGTGCTGGGCATCAGGTGCAAGTTGCATTTCCTAAGAGTGGTTGAGGTCGCTCAATCGGAGAACAGGATGAGCCGCAGAGGTGGGTTCCGATACAAACTCGGCATTTGATTGGTTCCCACATAATTACAGGGGAAACTACCGGCTCCCGACATGCCCTCACCAAGATCGCCGCGCGCAGCAAAATCCACCGGCCCAAATCGCATCTCGCATGCATGCCTGACAGCCACCACGAAGCCTATCCCCAACATCGCCATTGGTCCCTGAAAGTTAAAATCCGCCGTCTTATATACTACAATTACTGCCTCTGTCTGCTCCACCATTCTCGCCTTTCGGCATGCTCGACTCGTAGGAGACGGCGCGGCTTCTATGCACCCATTCTCCATTCTCACGCTCGGCATCTTCGTAGCTGGCTACATCACCGCTCGATGGGACCTCGTTACTCGCCTTTGTGAGCTCGCCATCTTCGCCTGGGATTACGGCGTGGTCGTGAGTATAACCCCCAGCCCTCGATCCCACCATCTGAGAGTGGAACATTGGGCTGACAGCTCCTTTGATATCTATAGTCCCGCGCGGCGAAGGCGTTCGTCCTCCTGTCTCTTGTTTTCGCGCTCATATTTATCCCTGTGGAGCGTCTTGCGACCCGAGAAGCGAATCTGGTGCGACTAGACATCACCTGCCGAAGCCCGATATTTACTAACAAGGCGTGTCCAGCATCCGCGATCACCGGGATCAGGAATATCTGCGAGGGAGCAGCTCAGGCGGCGAGGATCCTTTTGATTGGTCGACGGCGCCTCGCTGTCTGCTGTCATGCCAGAACATGATGCCTTGATGCGCGTGTTCTGGCCGACAGACCTTCCACGGTCGGACCTCAAGGGTGTGGTTGTGGGGTGGAGGAACTCTCCCTTGGACGTCTTTGTGCTGGCCATTCTGGACGAGGTTGAGGTGGGCAACTATTGGGTCTAAAGCACATCGTTGGTTACTGACTGCTTGCTAGCCTCGGAACGTCGAGAGCGCGCTTCAGCTGGGCACACTACTTCGCAACGCTCCTCATCCTGTTAGCCGCATCTATGAGCTATGCGGCCAGTCCTCGATCCGTGTCTTGGGGCTCTCAAATACACCAGAATCCGAAGTCGACCCATCATGGATACGTGTCACAACAGGACCAGGCCGCCGGGTCCCCGCCGTCACCTGCGCCCGAGCTTCGAGCATACAGATCATCCTCTTTGAGCGGCCGCTACCCGGCCGGATGCAGTATATCTCCCTGAACCCAATCGCTTTGGCACTGGGAGACAAGAAGGGAAACTTCAGGCATGACTCTCCAGATAGCGGAGAGGACGATGATGAAAAGGAAGAGCGAGTCAAAAAGGCGAAGAAGAGGCAGCTGGTCGAAAAGCTCAAACTGCACTCGATTATCAAGCACGTCCCGTCTGCGAAGGAGAAGGCGCTCGCAAAGATCATAAATCAGATTAATTGGGCCTGGGAACTGGAGCTGCTGCTCCAAAATAATGTGTCACGCATTGGCACGCGCCCCAAGAGAAGCCTGAGTGTGTCAGAGAGGGTCGTCGAGTCGGCCACAACTGCCCGAGACATGATGCTGGTCTGGCTATGGGATTTATTTAGGGTTTATGTCCTACCCATATTTCAGAGGATGTTTGTGCTGGGTTTGATGGCACACCGCATCACAGCCGAGCTGCTACTACTCGTTCTGGAGTGGCGGGCGAGGCCCAGGTATGCGGCTTTGAAGGACATTTCGGCTACTGCCCAACAAGTCGAGATTCGGCTGCAGCAGTTTTGCTACTGGCCAATGCAGTATGTTACACTGCGGTTGAGGAAGAACGATTGGGGAAGTGTGACGACGAGCCACCCGGACTATATTCGATTTTACAACAGCTTGTGGCTCGTGGCAAACGATGTCATCATTGGGATTGCCCTAGGCTCCTACATTATCGACAATTCCAACTGGGTCGCCGAAGAGATTAGCGACCTGCTGAGCAAGTATACTGTGGAGGCATTGCAAAGCAGTATCTCATGGCTCATGGGATGGCCTGCAGGCTTGAAGCTGAATACGGAGCTGGCTGAATTCCTAGGCGACCTCTTTTTGTGGGTGATTGATTACTGGTCGAGTACGCAGCACCTACCGTCTCCGCGTTGTCTATTCTTTCAGCTAACCCAGCAACAGGCTGTATCGAAGCCTTACGGCCAGCGTTGCCGCACATCATCTGGTTCATCGGCTTCTCCAGCTTCGCTGGTGCGAGCATGCCGATAGCGCTTTTCTCGGATCTGCTGTCCATCCTAACGGTCCACATCTACTCCTTCTACCTGGCCTCAGCCCGCATCTACCACTGGCAGCTCAACATACTAATCTCGCTGTTCCACCTTTTCCGCGGGAAGAAGCACAATGTCCTGCGAAACCGTATAGACTCTTGCGACTACGACTTGGACCAGCTGCTTGTCGGGACTATTTTATTCACCCTCCTTTTCTTCCTCCTACCGACTGTCGTGGTCTTCTATCTGAATTTCGCGTTTGCTCGGATGGCTATTATAACTCTGAAGGCTGTTTTCGATACAATGCTCTCTTGTCTTAATCACTTTCCCCTTTTTGCGATCATGCTGCGGGTAAAAGACCCGAGGAGACTGCCAGGTTCGTCTCGTCACCCAGCAACGTCCCAGCGGCGCCAAAGCTAACCATCTTTTAGGGGGCATCCGTTTTGAACTTAGAGATACCCAAGACTTTAGACATGCTGTTAATGATTCCCCAAGTCCGCTCCCTTCGACCTCCGTTATATATTTGAAGGTGCGACAATGTCTTAACCCTTTCCGTGCTTGATACAACGCTGATTTATCTCGGATTTCCAGTCCATACCACTCAACTTCAAAGCCATGTTTCGCCAATATTTCCAGATGGGCAACCGGATCCGAAAACATTACCTGTCTCCGCACGTGGTATTATGTCTTTTGACTGGCAAATTTGTTCCGCCGCTCAACAGAAAGAACTTGTATAGCCTCCAGTACAGCATGCTACCTGCGCGGCGGGCAGGCGTGATGGAAATGTGGGATGCCGTCAATTCGATCCCATCACCCAAGAGGCGGGCAGCGCCGATTATCGTGCCTGTCTTGGCAAACGGGAGGAAGCTTCCCAGCAACGGGGGAGGAAGATTACGAAGTTATGGGTAGATGTCAGATAGGTATATACCAATGGAGTACATTTGGCTGTATTTTTTGCGACGGCTCCAATTCCTGCCGGGCATGATAAATACACCTAAATGACCGTTCTTCGAATCCCAAGACTACTTCTAGCAGTGTTGAGCTAGCTAATTGAGAAACGTAACGCAAACCCAATTCCAGGATCGTCCGAGAGATAGGTGCGGGGGAGCTGTTTTCTTGTCAGCCCCGCATCGCGAATGGCAACTTCAGTTGGCAGAACCAAGGCCAGGCCAGGCACCTGCCCACCAAAGAGAACCCTATTCGCCGCACTCTCCCAGCCCGGTCTCCTGACCCCCATAGCAACCTAATCAAGGGGAAGGAAGAACTTCTGTGCAACCTGAGGGGGACCGCTCTGGGAAACTCTCGCCACTCCACCAACCCACAGCTACGCATGTCGTCACAGGTCTGATCCCATAAAATTGCGGCATCCCGGCCGAGCTAAATGTTTGCTTTCAGGGAGACTTCTTATCAAGCTCTTTCTGCTCCCCTACGTGTATCGTATGCCTAGCCTTTTCAACGTCTGGTCGTTTTTTTTTACAACATTTGTGACTGCGACACCTTCAAGCCTGTGCCTCGGACAGCTTTAGTCAGACACAACGACTTTGCATATATTCTGCAAAGCATTCCCTTTTCCCCTCCAGTCTAAGACCGTCAGGGGCCTAATATTAGCACCAGAAGAACCGCAGACATGGAGGCTGCACAAGACCCAAAAGAGCGCTTCTACCGCCAGTTTCAGGAGATATCAACAAGTAAGCCAGGCTAACATTCCCAACCCGCAGCCCTCCACTTACATGTCAAATAGCACTGAAAGAGCAAATTGGCCAGCTCCATACCATATCCACCATCGCAGGAGAACGCCAAGATGCCACTGAGCATATCCTGGCCGGCATCTCACGGCTTTCACAGTCCGTCGCCGATGCCGCTGATTATCTACCCGCCTATGACCAGCGTACTTATTCCGAGGGAATCAAGCAGTTGAATGAGCAACTCAAGGAAGAGCAGGCCAAGCTGGCCCCTAAAGGTCGATTCCACTTCAAACCGCGTGCTGCACAAACCGCCACAGAGCCCAAACATGACAGCCGGCACATCTTCTCGGTGGGAAGCAACAGTGATGCCACTGGGGTGGCATCTTCCACCGCATCAGAGGCTCGCGACACTGTGGGAACGCTTCCCACGATCAGCGGCAAGAACTACAATGAAGAGATTGCGCGTATGAGAGGCGTGCGTAAACCTAGTTTCTCGACAGCCCGCGACATCACTCTTTCACAGCACAAACGGATCCATATCATCCTGCCTTCATCTGCATCCCGTGCCACTTCGTCAGGCACTCTGACTGATATTCACGGATGTATCGTCGACATGTCCGAGCCAACAACATCCACAGGTGCACCGTTTGCCAATCTTGTGTTGAAGAACATCACGGGGTCGCTCGTTGTGGCGGGCCATGTGGACGGGTCCGTCCACATCACAGGTGTTCGCGACAGCATCCTAGTGTTGGTAGCGCGCCAAGTTCGGATCCACGAGTGCGAAAACGTGGACATATATCTCCACTGTCTGAGCCATCCTATCATCGAGGATTGTAAAGGGATGAGGTTTGCGCCAGCGCCGGCGTGCTATGTGAGTCTGCCTTGCGACGGCGGCCTCTCTGTCAAGTTGTACTGACGGAACATCCTAGCTGCTGGAAAATGATAAGAGCGATGAGAACCAATGGCAGCAAGTTGATGATTTCAAGTGGCTCAAGGCAGACCAGTCGCCGAACTGGAGTATTCTGCCAGAGGGGGAACGCCTTGGTGCTGATATATGGGAGACGACCGTTCCAGGGGCCCCAGGCGAGGGTGTTGGTGATATTCTAAAGAAAATAGGCCTGGATCCGAGCAAAGGGGGGGCCTGAAGAGAAGGCCAGAGCATGAAATGCTGCCATTGGAGGCCGTAACTTCTCATGTGATGTCTACCTATGTAGTAATGAGTTGGACCCTTGATAGGTTGTCCTTGACTCGAGCGACGGCGATTGGGCCACCCGTGGTAATAATGCCTGCCATTCTGTTCCCCGGGTTCTACCTCTAATATTCATCAGCATAATTCCCCCGGGTAGTTTTGAAGGCGAGCTGGCGTACTCGTGTTTTCCCACTGAACAAGTCGTGACCTAATCTTCCGCTATCCAATACATATGGACGGCGATGTAGCGCATATTTCCGCGGCTTGCTTATTGACGGACGTGCCATAAGGTGTCATCACGAAGCAAAGCAGCACGACCTCAAACGCACAAGTCTTCGTCCCATGCGAATTCCGCGACAGCAAAGCGCATGGTTATCTGCGTATATACCGTCACTCCACCATGCGCTCGCCGTCGTCTCCCTTGCTTTGCTCTAGCCCCACTCCTTTGATCCGCGCCAGCATTGCAAGCTGCTCTTGCCGTCGCACCTCGAGTTCCTCGATTTCGCCCTGCTGCTGCTCCAGGCTGCGCGACACGTCGGATAGTGTCTTTACCGCTGCGCGTGCGCGCTGGAGCTTGTGCTTGAGATTGTCTGTCGCTGATGGTAACTCTTTTACGCTGAAGCCGCCGGGGTTGAATGCGCCGCTCGGAAGGGGGGTCGTTCCTGTTACGGCGCCGGGCGCGGGTGCGGGGGTCGCGCCGGAGGTGCCACCCAGGAGGGAGGTTCCGGTTGTGGAGGAGGTTGCGGCGGCTTGGGCTGTGCGGAGCTTGACGAGGATCGCTGTTAGTTCGGTGAGAGTGTCCACCGAGTCGGGGGAGAGGCCTTCTGGGAGATGGGTTGCCATTGCGCAAGGTTTCTTGTTTGAGCTAGTGGTTGGTCGTTCTTTTGTCGTGGTTTGTTGTTAGAGAAAACGATGGAGTTGGGGCTGGTGCTCTGAAAGCCGGATGCCAAGAGTTCGAAGACAGGGATCATGTGCCCTGTACCTTGAATTTAAGTGTTTGACGTCAGGTGGGGGGTTCCGATCGAGCTGAGCTGGTGACAAGCAGCAGAAGCAACCCCGCCATCTCAATCCTCAACCAGAGGCGCCGCTCCGATAACCTACCAAAATTTTATCCCGCACTCCTTGATTTGACCAACTATCCCTTGAACTTATCTCTGAGGCTTCTCACATTCTAAGTAGTTGCTGTTCTTTGACATTCAACTTTGTTGTAGCCTACACCGTCCTATATCGCACCCCAATTCATCCCAACAGAGTCGACCCCGCCACCTGCAGCTATGGTGCCCGACCACAAGGCCTGCCTGAGTACGTCTGGCCGCCCTGATTATCCACTAGTCGCTTGCTATATCCTCATGTACCTGGAGCTTGGGTGGCTGATTCTGATGCTCGTTCGGCCATCTAGTCGTGATTGACGGCTGGGGCATCCCGTCGGAGGAGTCGCCCAAGAATGGCGATGCTATCGCCGCCGCCAGCACCCCGGTGATGGACGAGCTATCCAAGAGCAGCAGCGGATTCACCGAGCTCGAGGCTTCATCCCTCGCCGTCGGTCTCCCTGAGGGTCTCATGGGCAATTCCGAGGTCGGCCATCTCAACATTGGCGCCGGGCGAGTCGTGTGGCAGGACGTCGTCCGCATCGACCTTGCGGTCAAGCAGGGCGAGTTCTCGAAGAATGAGACTGTTCACAACACCATGGAGGCTGCCAAGAACGGGAATGGGCGCCTGCATCTGTGCGGCCTTGTCTCCCACGGTGGTGTGGTCTGTCATCTTCCCTTTGCTGACCATGGCGAAACATCGGAGTCTAACAGCGCTGTAGCATTCCAAGCAAACCCATCTCTACGCCCTTCTCCAGGCTGCCAAGGACGTTGGTGTCCCCAAGGTCTTCATCCACTTTTTCGGTGATGGCCGTGACACCGACCCCAAGTCAGGTGCCGGTTACATGGAGGAGCTTGTCTCTAAGCTGAAGGAGATTGGCGCTGGCCAAATCTCGACCGTGGTTGGCCGTTACTACGCTATGGATCGCGATAAGAGGTGGGAGCGCGTCGAGCTCGCGCTGAAGGGAATGATTCTTGGTGAGGGCGAGCAGAGCGAAGACCCCATCAAGACCGTCAAGGAGCGTTATGAAAAGGGCGAGAACGACGAGTTCCTCAAGCCGATCATTGTCGGCGGTGACGAGGGCCGGATCAAGGGTTCGTGACTCCCCTTTTATCGAAAGGCCTCGGCGGCCTGCCATTGTTGATTAGACACTAACACTCCTCAGATGGCGATACCGTCTTCTTCTTCAACTACCGTTCCGATCGCGTTCGACAAATCACGCAGCTCCTTGGCGATGTTGACCGGTCGCCAAGACCCGACTTCCCCTACCCTAGCATCAAGCTCGTCACCATGACACAGTACAAGCTCGACTACCCATTCGAGATTGCCTTCAAGCCCCAACACATGGGCAATGTTCTTGCCGAGTGGCTCGGCAAGCAGGGCGTCGAGCAGGTACACGTGGCTGAGACAGAGAAGTATGCGCATGTGACATTCTTCTTCAACGGTGGTGTTGAGAAGGCTTTCCACCTCGAGACTCGCGACGAGTCCCAGGATCTTGTGCCCTCCAACAAGAGTGTCGCAACGTACGACAAAGCTCCCGAGATGAGTGCCGATGGTGTTGCGAACCAAGTTGTCAAGCGTCTCGGGGAGCAGAAGTTCCCTTTCGTCATGAACAACTTTGCCCCCCCTGACATGGTTGGCCATACTGGTGTGTATGAGGCTGCCATTGTCGGCTGCGCGGCCACGGACAGGGCTATTGGAAAGATTCTCGATGGGTGCAAAAAGGAGGGCTATATTCTGTTTATCACTTCTGACCACGGAAATGCCGAGGAGATGAAGTTCCCCGACGGCAAGCCGAAGACGTCGCACACGACCAACAATGTGCCCTTCATTATGGCCAATCACCCCGAAGGTTGGAGTCTGAAGAAGGAGGACGGCGTTTTGGGTGATGTTGCTCCCACTGTTCTTGCCGCCATGGGTCTACCTGTACCGGCGGAGATGACTGGCAAGAGTTTGTTGGTCAAGGCTTGAAAGAGTGTCAAATCGGAGCCGGTCACAGTTGGTAACAAACAGCACATAGACGATAGAGCTGTAGAACAAATGTTTGGCAGCCATAAAATGATATGAACACCGCTGCACCCTCGCAACTCGTATATGACTCTTGTCTTCTGGAGGTAGAATATCGCCGCAGAAGAGGATATTACCCCAAAAACTGTTTCACCGAAATGAAAACACTTGGCTACTCATTTTCAGGCGGCCTCACTGACTTTCTGGTAGCAATAACTGGGTTATGAGATAGTGAACAGCTCCCGAGGAATGACTTTCTGTTTATCCAACGAAGCTGCCGGTTTTAGGTTGTTGCAGGCTGTATTACATGCTTCTCCATGCTTCTTTTGATATCAGTTAAATGTTGCGATGTATGCAAACCTGGCTCTGCCGCTCGGATACGAGCAATGTGAGGATCTCTAATATATCCGCACGGAGTAGAGTGAACCGCATTTTCGCCGCCGACTTTGCACCGACTTGGCCAACAGATCCTTGAAGTTACCTAGGGAGGAGCTGGAGGGGGTGGAGCTGGAAGAGAACGGGGAGCTCGCAGGTTGATTGGCAGCAACTGAACTCAGACATGAGGGGATGCAGTTGAGGACCTCATAAACCGAAGCTCTGTCAACCCCTGGCGACACACGGGTTACCGAACAGTGCTGGATCTGTTCTGAGGGACTGGATTTCGGGGCGAGGAGAAGCTCCTCCGTCTGCCGGGAGGTACTTTTCTTGCATGGGCTCAAGTTTGATGTTTATGTTGTCATGACGCAATGTATCTGCGATGACCTTTTAGTTGAACAGCCAAGGGATTCCAAGAGCTCTGGACTGTTCTGCTGGAGCGCAAGCGAAACCGGCGGTAAACACGGCAGATGAAGCGTGGTTGGGGAAGCTGCAAGGGACGTTCCTTCGCTGTCACATGACGGCATTGTTGTGAGGGGAAGCTCAACTCGGGCCGTTGGGGTAGCTTTCTTTCGCTTTGACAACACACGGGCTTGCTTTGGAGTTAATTTCAACCTCATCCCATCATTTTGACTTGGGTGCTCCCGTCAACGCTATGCTGTCAAGCGTAAATCTGCTGCCAACGTCTCACCTCGCGAATCCGACCGTCCAGGGGTTTAGGCTGGTTCGCGCTACAGCCTCGCTTCACCGCATTGCGGAGCAACTGCGGATCTTTCGCTCTCAGTCCAGTCAACTTCCCGCCGTTCCTCAGATGCAACAGATGCAACCATTGCTCTGTGGTGCAGCAGCCGCGGACCTCAACTCCGAGGGGAATCCAGTGGGCTAGGCGCCGCTCTGAAGCCAGAGCGGGCCTTTTTATTCTGAGGTGGTCGTCTCCAATGAGGCGAACAACGTTCTTGAAGTTGCTTCATCCTGAACTGCGAGTTTGCTGTTTTTGTCTGTACGAAACCACTGTTGTTGATCGAGTGTTCTGGTCGCTCTGTTCGTCACATATTATCAAGCTGGAAAAGGAGTTTGTTTCGCTGCAATGCATGAGAAAATGAAATTATTCTGTGGTTGGTTGTCCCTTGAGAAGTGGACAGAATCGCCTTGGGCTATTTTACAGTTGATTTTGTCGGCAGTACCGACGACGGAAGGGTGCCCCTCGAAAGTTATCCCCGATCTAAAGGTCTAAGTGTCCTCCGTCTAATGCTGCGATTCTATGCCATTTGCCATGCACACTTCCTCCCATCTCCCAAGTCCATATGCGGATGTAATAATGCCGCATACGGACCGTGAGCCATCTCGTACACCCCATCTCTCACTGTCCTCCAGATATGTACTGGCGCCCGCTCCGAACGAGTCTCGCCCTTGGTTTTGCTCGAGATTGGATTGGATTGTTCGCTTAAGTCTGTACGCGGGAGGATTAGATATCTCGTTGTGACTGGCCCGTTACTGCTGCGGACAATACTTACGAACTTGGCCATGAGGGCAACCATGAGATCGAAAAGACCGATGGCCTCAACGAAAGCGAAACCCAAAATAGCGTAGGAGAAAAGCTGGCCACGCATAGCGGGGTTGCGGGCAACACCGTTCAGGAGAGCGGCGAAGACGAGACCGATACCGATACCGGCACCAGTCAGACCGATGGCAGCAGCACCCATACCGAGGTTCTTGGAGACCTCGACCATGGCGTGGGCGATCTCAGACGAATACGCGCGGCGCTGGAAAGCGTTGCGGGTGGTGGCATTGAGGATCGAGGCGGCCTGCTGGCGCTTGAGGGTCTGGAGGGGAGTGGCTGGAAGGATTCCGGTCAGACTCAAGTCGCCTGCAAATTTCTACGTGATTTTCCGCGACATACCAGAGAATGTGCGCTTGCTGGCGTTGGCGACCTGGACGCGGAGAGCAGGGCGAGCGACTTTGGAAGAGGCCGAGGCCATCTGGGAAGCCAGGCGGCTGGCAAGGACACGAGTGGAGGCCATTGTATGTGAGGGTGGTGTGGTACTGGAGGTCCGGAAGATGGGCTAGGAAAAGGTTGACGCGGAAACGCTGAGGAGTGAGAGTTGAGACTGCTTGTGTGAGGGAGGAAGAAAAGAGGAGGGAAGGGGAGAGAGGAGGAAGAACAAAGTGATCAGCTTGGTGGAACGGAAGCTCGGGCTGGTCCGGGCGACGGCCCCAAGCTCCCAGACGAGCGAGCTCACTGGCCAATGGCTCACGGAGGAGGCATTTTGCGTGGCCGCTCCACCGAAGCAACAACAGATGTGGGTCTGATAATCCGGCTGCTCAAACGCGAGGAAAAATTTGCTTAGGATCTGGCTTGCCCAGCTCCCAGGGGACGATGGCGGTGGTCGGGCAATCTCGGAAGCGGTCAAGCGCCATCTCTCTAACATTGGGCTGAGATCATCACGCCGTATTTTGTCCGTTCCATTCCCTACAGCCTCATACCGTCCAAACACGAATCGTGGGAATTGATGGGAACCATTGCAACAAACCCGTCGTAGGGTTGGTAGCTGCATTGAATGACATTCATCTCATGGATTATCCCAACCAAGAGGGTCTTGCGGGCAGAAAGAATAGAACTCACGCTCTGGCCAAGTGTGGCCTGTGTCAATAAAATTTTTCAGACGGTTTGATGTCTGAGGCAATGAGGCTCCATATCGCGACAGGGGTCTCACAGGCCCCCCCACGACCTCCCCCACTTAGCGGCGAAAAAAACCGTCACCATTTGCCCAGCTCGTCCGCGAGGAGCCACAAGAACGGAGACAGCCAAGGCATGACGACAAAATGAGCGAAATGCCTAAGAAGAGCGAGCCGGAAACTGAATGCTGAGCTCGTCACAGCAGCTCCCCATTCACAACAACACAATTCAGCAGCATGCTCAAGGCCTTAGCAGCCAACAGGGGCAGCTTCAGGGAGCTGGTCGCCAACCTTCAACAGCCGCACTGCCCACCAATGGGATTTGATCCAACGGACCGAACCCCCTGGTTGACTCTGCAGACTCTACCCGACGCCCAGGAACTCTCCCGAGGTGTCCAACAGATCGCTCACAGGGGTCGGCTTCCGCGTTTGGCTGGCTGCACGTGTTGGCTGTCCGTCAACCGCGCCATTCCGCCAACCTCATCTCGCTCACCCCGAGACATTCCGGCCGACTAAACCAAATTCATGTTCCCTGGGTCGATTTGAACTGCCTGACACGTATTGTGTTCAGCATGGAGCATAAGTCACAAACCGTTGCCGTTGAATTCAATGGCATTCATTTCATTACGGAGCGTACATATTGTTTTATCGTGCGTTTGCACGCGTTATCAAATGCAGGACACTGGGTGTCAATCGCGACCCAGGGCGGAAGTAATGAAGAGATGGGACAGCGGCTTTCGATCCAATTTTCAGCCAATTTCAGGGTTGCCCCTATTTTGGGTCATCATTGCCAATGTTGTTTGTTCTAGAAAAATTTCGCGTGCAAGGGTCTCGTTTCGGTGACGTTTGACCGCATGATGGTCAAAGCGTCTGCGTAACCTTAAATCTGAGGTCACTGATGCTCTACGCATCGTGTCCTGAAGAATGACGATGCGATCCATGACGATCAGTGACAGTGTTGCATTGAAAGGTTCGATCAACACGCTGTATGCACGGGGATGCTCTGAGTTTTAATTCATATATTTCTGTGTATTGATTTGAGACTTGCCAGCTTGTCTGGGTTGGGAGAATACAGTCTCTATTCTCACTTTGAATTTGGCTGTTGTTTGTCCAAACCTCGAAACCCTTCTCTCGTTTACCATGCCCGCTGTCCCCGTCGTGAAACATGACCGTCATAAAATGATAATTACCCATTGCCCCCCTCGTCAGCTTGCTTCGTCGTCTTCCTCGATGGATTTCATTGCGTAGCCATCCACAAATCCTCCTGGATCGCAGGTTTTCTCCAGACTTATTTTGTTCTTGGCAACCCATGCCAACACCGCTTGCTGTGAGATCTGAACACGCCGAACATCTTCAACCTCCATCGTTGGCGCGACTGCTGCCGCCACTGCAGGCGTCACGGCGGTGGCTCCGTTCTCATCCCCCACAAATGCCTTCTTCCGTATGCGTGGCGGGCCCTTATCAGCTTCTTCTGCTACGCTCATCTCCCTGAGTGCTAACAAGCAGTCGTCGGGCGCGATCCAGGTTGCCGTGCTACACTCGTTCACATCCACTACTGTCTCCTCGCCTTGCTTGACGTCCAATGTCAGGAGCCAGCGGGCAATCTCACCAGCCCAGAAACGTTTGTATCCCTTCTTGCCTAGGTCCGAGATAGGCTTCTCAGGTCCACCCATTACACCTTCTCGTCGGGAGATCTCGTACGAGATACCCATGAGAAGGGCGCCGAGGCCCTTGCGCTGCCAGGGCGGAAAGATGAGGATGCATGCAAGGTTGTTATTATCCCATGACATCTTCTCTTTTGAGAAAAAGCCTACGATCTGGCTTCGTGTCGGCACCACCTCGACCACCTCAGCGTCTGTGTGGAGGGACGGCGGTACGAACGGAGTGTAAACAAGGAGGAAGTAGTTGAACCCTGTCACATCGAAAAAAACAGACTTGTTGTCAAGGAAGAGCTTGGCGAATAACGACAGGTTCTGGCAGAAGAGCTGGGTGGGGTTAGTCATTGCACGTATTGGTTCATGGGAAAGGCGACTTACTACGTCTTTTGCGCCATCTACCTCCCAGATACTCCACTCCCCCTGGTCCTGGACGACTTCTTCGACAATCCTTTGTCCGCCACTTGCACGTTTGCCCCTGACTGGTTTCGGTGGTAGACCCGAAGGTACGCGGACCGTCCGCTGACCTTTTGGATGGATGTATATCTTGTTTCCTGGTACCACGCCGTGTCTTTCACACACACGGACATGCTCCCACCATGTGACGAGCTCCTTAGAATACTTGAAGCAGCATGGACATACGTATAGCCTGTCCAAGATGGGCTGAACGTCACGTTCCCTCCGACTATGTGCATTCGCACCGTTGGTGTCGTCTTTACATCCCCCCCCCGTCCCGTTTGTTGTTGCTGGTCCGCCGCCAGGCTTTCCTCCCCTTCCGTCCTTTCCACCTTTTGTGTGATTCACGTGGTTGCCGGCTCCCTCCCCCAACACCTCCTTTCCGTAGTATGACGGGTACCATGCGCGGAAGCAGATGTCACCCAAAACGACCTTGTCAATATTGCGGTCTGGCTCTTGGTGCTGGTGGTTCCCGGAGCCCATTGCCCGCCCACTCTGCTCTGGCGCTCCGGGTGGCCCAGGCGCGGACGGTGTGGGGGATTGTCGTGGCTGTGTCCCAGATGTGGCCATTGTGATGGGTTTGCTTCGACCAACAGTATGGGGATGCGGGGGCAGAATCAGCGGAGGGGCGCTGGAGCGGCCGAGCGTTGTCCCGTTCATGAGCCCAGCTGGTTTGCTCGAATCCCGCTGGAGCGGCCGCATTGTGCGCTCTGCCTGCGGTGGGATCACCGGTACGGGGACGGGCGTGAATGAGGAGCTCGGTCTGTCAGTGCCGATGCTCGTGGGAGGGCGGATGCGGGCTGTGCTGGGCCCGCTGCTCCGCCGCGTCTGCTTCTGGTCGACGGGGATGTTCTCTTTGCCGCGGGGTTCGGGACGTGTGCTCGTTGCTGTTACGGCTATGGGGCCATTTGTGTTCAGCCGACGCCGACGCTGGGGCGGCAACTCCTCCTGCACTGGGGCAATTGAGCGCGTCGCCCGTCGGGATATCGGAGGAGAGGATGGCGTCGTGATGGGAATTGGCGGCGGAATAGCCGTGGTCTTACGAGGCTGGGACGGAGCCGTCGCGGTGTCTTGAGGGCGTTTTCGCTTGAGAGGGGCCATCGCATCTCAAGATTACAGGTGTTGTCGTGCAAACTGTGGGTTGGCCGGTCGGCTAGCAGGGATTGAGGAGGAGTTGTGGTGGGTTTGGGACGCTAGGAGACTTTAAACTGAGGGCAACAATTGGACAATTAAACCCAACTTGCCCGAAAGAAGCAATTCTAAAAGCTGTTTGGGGCGGGAAGAAACCTTGGCGTTTCACTTCCGCTAGGGTGGGCTTAGCGTGGGGGCTCCCCCGCCAGCGATTCAAAAATGCGCCAGGTTCTCCAAATCTTCCACTTCACGAACTTCAACAGCTATTGATGATGATCGGGTGCAGCATGCGACCTTGTCACAATGGTCGCTGAGGCCAAATGCTCCGCGCTAGGACTACCATCCGGGGAGGTGTGCGGATGGTGGGTTGGCTGGTAAGTTGCGCTCCTTGTTCCAGTACCGCGCTGCATCCATGATCCACGGACTGACCCTACTCGTTCAAGCAACTGCAGTCCATGGCCATCCGCAAGCACTCAAACACTCCCACTCGCGCCGCTGAGCCCCTGACAACTCCCGCAAGCTGCCAATTCCGTACCATCAAATCCAGGACAATACGGCCGCGAGGTCTTCCTAAATCCAAGTATCAACACCCGTCGTATCGCCGTAGGAATATTCCGCCATGGTTTCGACACCCACGCCAAGATAGGCGAATCACGACGCTGCACTTCAGTCGGTATCCGGGGGAAGACGGGTGGGACAAATTTTCGCCGACAGCTGCCCTCTGCCATTACCTTTACGCGATAGCTGGGCATGAGAAGAATCTTGAGGATGTACTTCCCCTTTTTTCCGGCAAACCCGACTGCCTGCCTGCATTAACAGCAAGAGTCATGCTCAGGCAACGCCTCGCCCGCGGGGAACTGACGGCCCTCGAGCGCGAGGTTGTGAGCTCTGTGGATGATAACCCGATATGGGCCTTCTGGAAGCAGAAATGGGCCCTTCGGGGTGTCGGTGCGGGGGTCGTTCGCCATTGGGTTTGGATTCTGTCTGCAGAGACAGCGGACCTTGCCATCGAGAGACTCATCGCTACCCAATGCTGGCATCCCCCATTTCTACTCAATATCCTCGTTGGCAGGGACCGTACAATCAAGAAACCGAAGAACTTCGTTGCACTTCTACGCTACGTGCATAAATACCATATTGGTGTTGCGCGCCCACAGCAGCGGAGATCGAGCTTCGACCTTCCATGGGAACACTTCCTACGTCTACTGCGCCGGCTTATCCAGCAGTGTCTGATCTCATGGCCTACGCTGTTGCCCTCTGTGGCGCGGCTGGCTGCTGTTTACATCGAACGCGGACCCCTGAGGCAGAGGACGGGTTTGGGGCCGAGCCAATACACGATTCAGTGCAAGGTCTTTAACCAGTGCCTGACGCGCCTCAGCCTGCCCCCGGCTCGCCATCCCCTGAACAACATGATACATAATTGGGAAGCGCAAAAAGTTCTCTTAGACTCATCTTCTCGACTTCAGCATACTCTGGTCATTAACAGAGAAAGTTATCTGGCTATGGGACGCGTTTTGGTGGCGCTTCCCAAGACCGTCCCTGAAAGGAAAATCGCGGAACGAGCTTCCAAAACATGGCCCCCGTTTCGACGAGACTTTGATGGGCGTGACGAACAACGACAGCCAGAGGATGACTTGAGCTTAGCGGCCAAGGTTGGGATTCTCAGGCGTGAAGCGGGTTATCCAGATGACCATATGAGTCGTGCGTTGGACGTGCTGGCCGGATCGGTTGTCGGCCAGGCCCCAACAACTCAGACCAGGTCGTTACTGCCACCAACTTTGAGAGACCCACTAGCCATCAAGAACATCGACACCGAGTGGGCATCACGAATAAAAGCGACAAGAAATGCGAGAGAAGCATGGCGAATGTTTTTATCTCCTCCGATGTCTGGCCTCAAACCAGGCACACAAGTCTATGCCGAGATGTTCGAAAAGCTGGCCGTTGACGAAGTGTCGGACGCGTCACGGGTGCTTCCAGGCGATGGGAAAGAGGTGTTCCCGGTCTACAACGGAAATCTCAGTGCTCTCGAAATTGCACGTATTTCTCCGCCAAGTTTTGAAGAGCTTTATCTCGAGATGAGGCGATCGGGAATCAAACCAACCAAGCTATTACTTGTTGTTCTGTTGCGATACGCCAGCTCCAAGGAGGCGGCTCTGCAATATCTAGCCGACAGCCCAGATAATCGCTACGTACAGTTGTTACGAGAGACCGTGTTTGAGGGTCTTGAATGTTCTGAGCTCTTAGCTACCCTACCCAGAAGGGTTTTCTATGCATGGACCGAGATGTTATGTGTGTCACAGGTCCGGCGACGAAACAACGGGGATTACTTCGCATCCCGACAAATTCAGGAGGCCATGTGCCTGGCCGCCGAGTACCAGAGAGTTAACTCCAAGGCTCCGATCGACATGGCACCATGGTACATCATCATGAAGCATCTGGCAGCCCGCGGGATCATCTACTCGGAGGATGGGGCAAAATTCAACATGCACGACACCCTGAGCGTATTTATGCGCCATTGGCAGCGGATGGTGGACCGAAAGGGCCCTGACAACAGGCTGTTTGAACTGTTGTGCGCGATGGTACGAAAGTCGTTACGACTGGCTACTTGGCGAAGCACCAGCGCAATGAGTCCGCACGTTTATCTCGAGGATCGGGACGGAAGTTTCGCACGGCTACTCCTCCATGCCTGCCTAAAATTGAGGGAAACATTTGAGGAGCTCATCCAACCCATACATGAGTATGATGGTTCAGCGGAGTCCGGTGAGCTTTTGACGCTTCCATACCGCATCACTTCCAAGCATGTTTCATTATACATGCGTGCTCTCGGAACGCTAGGCGATGCTCAAGCAATGGTACGTCTCATGTGGTGGATTCTGGATGCCTGGGACTGTGGATACATTCTCAGTGATGCGAGACATCCGCAAGAGTTGGCCTACGACCGCCTGATCCAGACGTTCGCGTACTTCTCTCGTATCGGGAAGCATATTGTTGACGCTTCCGTCATGCGAGAATTGCAGGAACAGCTGGAGAATCTCAGGTGTGAGAAGAGCTGTACTTGGTTTTGGCCCGTGGAAGAGAGCGACACATACGATGACGAAATCGATCTTGACCTTGGAGCGGCTGACCGATGGTCTCATGTTCGGGATATGATTTATCACAACAAGGGCGATTTCGCGCTGGCGAGGGGGAGAACGCCGGGTTGTGATGATAACACCCAACAACCGCAACTTACTGAGGCGGAAATATGGTAGATTTCACCGTCGTGAGGACCAATACCTCGCGGCTGACATGACGTGTAAACTATTGTATATATGATGAGTAGCTTGCACCTATACCCGGCAGCGAGAAATGAATAGCGAATTGGATGCTTCAGCCCCTACCTAGGGGCTGCTTGATTCAGCAATGATGATCCATAAATTCTCGTCCGGTCTATGGGAGGCAGTTCAGTGGGCTCCGGGCAACGAAACAAGGAGCATCCGCATGAACTTGTTGAACTAACGTTCGAATCATAGCACATATGAGGCCACCCACACCTGGTATTTTTTTCCTATCCCGGTCACAACATTTTAAGGTCGCTCTTTCCTTCTGAAGCTCGGCGTGCCTCTCACCTCCCAGATCCGCTGCTGCCGGGTTTCTTTCTCCCCAGCGCTAGCTCCGCTCGGTTGCTCTAACGGCTCCCAGCTCCAGTCTTTTTTGTTCCCCGCCCCCCAAGCACAAGCACAAGCAAGCTGGATTTATAGTATATTCGATTTAATGAAATTCACGCATGAATAAACAGATAAGCGCATTAACTCTGTCTTCCCTCATTTTCAAGTTCCAGAATTCGTTGTTGCTTCTCTTCAACATCGGTAGGTACCCCCGCCATTGCCCCCCACCAACCTGTGGGATTCTAAGTACGTGGAGACTGAAACAAGGCCTTTGATTGGCCAATCGCATTTGAGAGGCCAAGGGGATGGAAGTCGCGGGACGCGATTTGTTGTGAGGCATCGCGAGATTCTATATTTTAGCGCGTCAACGAGAGACCTCGATTGTTATCAGTCACATTTCAGGAGCTTCGTTCACCGGAGACGATGGCTAATGGCCTCCAAGAGCGCGTCTTAGATTCTAACACCTCAGAAAGACGCCAAGGTTGCCAGACTTCGACACCCGCGACATCTATCAGTGCCATCCCCAACACATCAATGTTTATCAAACGTTTCTGCTGCAAGCTGTATCCAGGCCTCTACTTGGCGCATGCTTCCAGTGTGTGATAGTTGCCGCTCTGGCTTCAGGTCAGTATTTCGTCATGCCAGTGTGAAATTTGACACACAAACTTACGTTTGCTTTAGGCTGTCAATCTCACGATGAGTGTAATATCTGAGAGCCCCGACGAGCTGCAGGGGCTTGACGCGCTGGGCGGTAGATCTTGTATCGCTCTCACAGCATACACGCAATCAACGCCGCCGTCGCCGAGATCTTCACCGTCGGCCGACACGGATCAAGATCTCGTTGGATTGGAGACGACCGAATTATTGGACAGTCCGGCGCCATTTGAGCAAAGCCGAAGCCGAAATGTCACAGTCGATATCCCCAGCGCCATTTTAGTTACCCCGAGGTCTAGATACGATGGCTTTTCGCCGCCGGCTCCCCAAGCCAGGGAACGAACCGCGCTCGACGCACTCATGACTTCTGGGCGTTCGTCGGGCGACTATTTGGAATTTGAATTGGACCAATTCTCATTTTACGTTTCAAGAGATCGTTATCTGGACGAAATGCGATCACTACACCAGCTGTCGACCAAAGTCGGCCACGGCACGTTGTACTTTGATGGGGTCCTCAGGAGCGGCAAAGTGAGGCACTACGTCCAGAAAGTTGAGGTCGTCGAACTTCCCATCGGAAACTACGGGCGAAAGTTTTCTTCCGTCGATGGCCAGATCTGGGTTCGTTCCAGACTGAACCGCCACCGGGAGGTATACTACCTCCTCAAAGCACCCGCCGCCGAGTACGCGAGATTTCACACCCCATTCATATGGGTGGCCAACCTGGCGAAACACGTGGCCGACTTTTCCTCACATATGGTCGACTCAAATCGCGACGTCTGTCTCTACTCTTTCAAAGAGGAATTTGTCACTTGGTTGCTGCAGACACATGGAGGAGTCCGCAGATTACCCATCGTCAAGAAATGGCTTCTCCAACACCCGTCCCACGACTTTCGGACATCGGTGGTCACGAACATCGAGTTTCTATGGAAAGAACTATACGGTGTTCTGGGTCCTAAAAAACTGGCGTCATTTACACTATTTCGGGAGGCCCTGTCATTTGAACGATTCAAGCCTGACTCGACTCCAGTGCCGCTTGGTGGGATGATTGAAGCCCCATCGCTGCCCGGGCAAGCGTCCAAACCGGACAATAAGCCCCAGTATCCCACCATCGTCACGCCATATATCAAGGAATGCTTCGGCCATATGGTCATTGGGAAAATGCTGCGACTCGTGGGCGATGATACATCACATCCCGTCAGCGATCATCAGCCATCTCGAAATCCATGGATGCTCTCCAAGACTCTTCTTTCAAGGGACGCTGTGAGGAAGATCAAAGTCGGGGACACCATATCGACCCCTCGCGACGAGCGAGAGAAAACAGATACCAAATGGCAGCACGTTGCCTCCAAAAACTCCGTCGACGATGGGCGGTGGTTTGGCCTCGTCCAGAAAGTCCACATCAACAAAAAGGAACAACGGAGCTTCGACGTCACGTGGCTTTATCGTCCCGCGGAAACACCATGCTGTGCCATGAAGTATCCGTGGCCTAATGAGCTTTTTCTTTCGGACCACTGCACATGCGAGGAGGGGGCAGCAAGTCGTATCAAGGAAGGCGAAGTTCTTGCAGCTCACTCGATCAACTGGTTTGGAAACCCCAACGACTCTGACGACCGATTTTTTATCAGACAGATGTATATGGTTGAAGAACGGCGATGGGTTACCTTGAAGAAATCGCACCTAGCGTGCTTCCATGGCCGCGAAAGTATCGGGTTCAAGCCTGGAGACACAATCCTTGCGACATTTAGATCAGCGGCGGAGATAGCAAGCGGTCACCCTGCACCGCCTGATCTGTTCGCCGAGCCGTATGAGGTCGTTAAAGTCTTCAGGCAAGGCGAAAACCTCTTTGTACGTCTCAGAAAGCTACTACGCCGGAACAAGATGGAGCCTGCGGCTTTGAACGTGCCGTGTAACGAGCTAGTCTACACGGACGAACTCATCGTCGTCCGTAAACCGGAGATGCAAGTTCTGGGAAAGTGCCATGTCCGGTTATTTCAGCCAGACGAGCCCATCCACAGCCCTTATAACCGTGGTGGAACGGGTAACCTTTTCTACATTACCAGAAGGGTCGACAATCGAGGCATGTGCGTTCCTATAGGCGAATTTCCGACATCACTGCGGCAAGGTTTCGATCCCCAGAGGCAAGTTCCAAAGCTGAAGGGGCTTGACCTTTTCTGCGGCGCAGGAAATTTTGGCCGTGGACTGGAAGACGGCGGAGTAGTCGAGATGCGTTGGGCAAATGACATATGGGACAAGGCCATCCATACTTACATGGGAAACAGCCCTCACCGGGAAGGATATCCCTTTCTTGGTTCTGTTGACGACTTGCTCCAGCAGGCGATAGAGGGAAAATACTCCGAAAGCGTTCCGCGGCCGGGCGACGTCGATTTCATCTCAGCGGGAAGCCCCTGCCCTGGCTTCTCGCTACTCACACAGGACAAGACGACGCTGAAGCAGATCAAGAACCAGTCCTTGGTAGCATCCTTCGCCTCGTTCGTCGACTTCTACCGCCCCAAGTACGGAGTCTTGGAGAACGTAACGGGTATTGTGCCTGCCAGAAAGAACCAGGGCGAGAATGTGCTGTCGCAGCTCTTCTGCGCGCTCGTTGGCATGGGCTACCAAACCCAAGTTATACTCGGTGATGCGTGGTCCCACGGCGCGCCGCAGACACGCACGCGTGTGTTCATGTACTTCGCTGCGCCAGGGCTCCGACTTCCAGATGCACCTCTGTTGTCTCATTCCCACTACCCTGGAGTCAATCGCCGAGGTGTTGGGAACTTGTGTAATGGAGAGCCCTTCGTTCGGCGGCTGTTTGAGCCCACAGCATTCAAGTACGTCACAGCTGCTGAAGCTACTGTTGGCCTCCCTCCCGTCCACGATTCCAAGCCGGACTGCTGCGTGGCGTTTCCAGACCACAGACTCGCATTTGGTTCTACAAGTGCCCGCCAATACGAGATCGCAGCAATTCCAGTTAAACCGTTCGGTATGAACTTCGCCAAGGCGTGGAATGAAGGACATGGCGTGATGTCTCAGGGCGACCGCGACCTATTCCCTGCTGAAGGGTCCGCCAGAACAAAACCTAATGCCCAAGGCTACAGCCGCCAACACCCAAATAATCTCTTCCAGACGGTGACGACTTCCTGTGCGCCTAGTGACGCTCGCTGTGGCTCCGGGCTACACTGGTATGAGAGCAGGCCACTTACCATCATGGAAGTGCGGCGAGCACAGGGGTTCCAGGACGACGAGGTGCTCCTGGGCAACGTTTACGACAAGTGGAAACTCGTCGGGAACAGCGTTGCCAGACAGATGGCACTGGCTTTAGGCCTCAGATTTAGGGAGGCCTGGCTCGGGTCTCTATCCGAGGGTATTGACGAGCCACGGCTCAGACAACCTAGGCCCCCTCTGGAGACACTGGGTAGCATGCATCGATCCAAAAGAGAGGCAGCCGATGACACAACTCCGGCGTCAGGTTCACCATACCCCAGCGAGCCCGACGAAATGGAGTCCACTCCCGCAACGGTCGTCTCCCATGTGACCGAACTTGCGACGTTAGCAATACCACGAGGGACCAAAAGGCGGTTGTCTGGGGATCGAGACGGTATGGACACTATGACACGGCGGCTGTTCGAGGGGACACCCCCTTCGCAGAAGTCGATCTCAAGATCTCGGTCGGCATCAACCGTGACAGGTACTCTAACTCCCCCGCCTGCATCCAGACCGGGTCCGACTGTCGTATGGATCGACTTGACATGAGCGAATTTGCCTAGACATATTGGGATGCTTGGGCTGTCAGGGCAGGCTGCTCGACTTGCAGAAGGGGCGGGCATTTCAGTTGTATTTAAGATTATTGTTCATTGCTGCCTATTATTCATGTCGAATGGGCATGCCAGGAATGAGCGTTTATATCCTCATCGCGTTGGAGAGCAGCTGTGGCTGCCGGCTACCGGGCAGCAGGATATTCGCTGTCGAAACAATCTTGACTGCACGGATGGGGCATTGGGAGCTTGGTCGGCCTCTCCGTAGTACGAGGGGGAAACGGACATCGAATCCACATAGAACGTACATAGACCGAGGGCCTCTCCGCCCTGATAAATCAAAACGCATAAACACTTCGAATCGCTGGCCCAAACTGAAGCCGGGAGTCGTAACCAGCGCTCGTTGCCATTATCGGGAGCAATGCGGACTGGGGGAAGGGAGCTTGGAGCTTGGAGCTGGCAAGGAGCTTGGCTTACCGGTGACATTTTTAGAAGGGCGGGCTGCATTGATTGGCCCTGAGCCGCCGAGCGGTGCGACTTGTTGTCGGCCGCTGCCCAATTGGCAATTACGCCTGCAAGGCCGCGCGCGTGTTTCGAAGACGACAACTCACCTCACGCGTTTGTTTGTCGCCATGGAGCCGTCGTGTTTAATCTTGCCACAGGGCGCTTACTGCCAGTCGCTAGGTTTGGGTTTAAATGCTCCCGTGTTTCCTGACATGGGGACGGTGACCCCTTGCCAATTTCACGCAACGTCAACGCACCGAAGAGCCCATTTGGTTGGGCGTCGTGTGCTGGCTCGCCTGGCGTGCTGTCTCTTTGTGTTCATGCCCAGCGTGCATCGTGTGGACGGCTGACAGTTGACGGCGACACCCCTGGCAGTACTCAATCTGGACTGCTCCCCCCGGCAATGAGCGAATCGTGGTGTCTGGGCGTATCCTTTGCGAGGACAGCGGGGGTTCTGCGGGCCTGGGCGGGACGACGCAAATCATCGCATCGTGGGTCCGGGACGCGGCGGCCATCCGATCTTGCAGGAAGCGTCTGGGATCAGACGAGGGGTGCAGGGCGAGATGGGTAGTTTAAGATGGGGACGGGAGAACGTTGTGTTCGATGGTGATGGGGCATCATCACGAAGACGGGTTCTCTTTTTGTGTTGTTCGACTACTACGTCTCTCTCTCTCTTTCTCTTACTCTATTCCTTTGCCTTTCCTTCACTTGTTTCTCGACCACTCCTCGTTAATTCTTCTCACGAGGATTGTTGAGAAGGGTTACTTGTTCTCTCTTTCTTTTGGCCTTGGTTTCCCTCCTCTATTGTCCTTTTTGTCTCGATTGTCAGCTCGACTGATCTTCATTGTTCGACTCGAGCAGCTAGTCTGCCTGTTCTACCGCATTAATAGCTGCGAGTCTGCTCGAAGCAGCCCAGCCCACCAACCTATCATAACCTACGCCAACATCTACACAGATTCGATACATACCGACAGAAAATATGCGTACCTCGATTTCACTCGCACTATGCGCCCTCCTATTTGCTGCTGTGGAGGCCGGACCTCTCCATGCCCCTGACCGACGGGAAGCAGCTGTAAGGAAGTGGGCAAGGGAGGAAAAGCAAAAGGACTCCGGTACCGATGCCTTCTCGACCGTTGTCACATTCGTTCCGGGTGAGGCTCTGAAAGGATCGGCAGCAGCCTCATCGCCTCCCGAAGTGTCGTCGTTCCTCAGCGACGGCTCTATCCTGCCGCCACCTGGAACCGTAAAGCCAACAGCGACTGAAGATGCGGCCGAGCCATCAAACCCTGCCGCAAAACCAACTGCCACAGGCTCGCCGAACACCAAAATCCCAACCGCTGTCACCGATATCCCGTCAGCTACTGGCACTGTTACTCCCGACGTGTTCGAGAGCAACCTCAAGACGGCCAAACAGTTCAACACCGACTTCGCCGCCCTGACCAAGCAATCCCCCTGCCTCCAGAACCAAGCCGCCTGTATCGACGGCAAGACTGCTCTCTGCAGTGCCGCGGGCGCTTTTGTCCTCACATCCTGCCCTTCCGGCACCAGCTGCTTCGCACTACCAATGGACACCACCGACGGCGTGGAGCTCAAGTGTGTGAGCAAGGCCACAGCTGAAAAGGTCCTAGGAGCCGCCCCCCCAGCTGCCGCTCCCTCGCCTGCTGAGCCACCAGCTGCTTCATCTGTAGCCGGCGAGTTCACCAAGACCGCAACCATCACCGAAAGCACCGGCCTGGCCACCATCACCCTCACCGTCAAACCCGACCAGGAGCCAACAACATTAGCCTCCTCCGCCATCACAAAGTCTCCGCCAGTCCCCAGCTCTGTAACCGTGACGGACATTCCCCTTGAGGTCATCCCTGTCACCCCTACCACCACAATCACAACTACCATCTTCCAAAGCCCGGTGCCTACCGGCCGCCCTCGTGGAGGAGGCGGCGGTGCCGGTGGTGGTGCTGCTGGTGGTGGTGCCGGTGGTGGTGCCGGTGGTCCGCCCCCAGAGGAAGCCAGCGAGCGCCCAACACGTACTCGCACCCGCAGTCGCCTGCCGCCAGCAAGCACCCGCGAGCCTGATAGCGAGCCGGCCAAGCCTACGGGCGGCGTAGGCGGCGACGACGAGCCGGCCAAGCCGACAAGAAAGCCCGAGCCTACAGGCGGCGCAGGTGCCGACGACGAGCCGGCCAAGCCGACAAGAAAGCCCGAGCCGACGGGAGGCGCGGGAGGCGCGGGTGGTGCAGGCGGTGCGGGTGGTGGCGCAGGGCCGAATGATGATACGCGGGTGACGTTTACGTTGATTGAGACGGCGACGGTGACGGAAAAGGAGACTGTCACAGTCACAGCCGCGGGGGCGACGGCTACGGTTGCGGTTAAGATGTAGGGAATGCTTGAGGAGAGGAGGTTTGTGTCCTGTTAAATCAGGAAATAAGTTTGGATGTTGGATACATTGGGAGTTAGTCATTGAATGGGATGCTCTATACCCTCTCTGTACATAGGGAAAATAAAGACAACTTAAATAAGCATATGTTATTAATATGACAATAAGATAAAAAAGATGGGCCTAAGATCTTGTACATTGTGGGACGCGCATGGGTAGCAAGACGGAGTTCTTATGTCCCGATCATAGTAATCTCTATGACCTAAACCTCCTCACACAAATCCTTCAAAGATTACGTAGTTTAATACTGTCGTGGATTGCATAGTTAGCTACTGCAAGTCAACGAAGACAACACGAATCCGCCAAGTGTCATGAGTAGTTGAATCTTCAGATTTCATGATCCATCAATTTGGAACGACAGAACCTGTCAATATATACGTAACTTCTATGATATCTATAGACTGACATTCAGCAGTCCTAAACATGCTACGCTGGCCAACAAACAATGCAATGCTTCGCATCAGACTCCTCAACGCTTCCTCCTGAACTTGCTGTTATACCCCGGCCCACCCTTGGCGCCGTTGTTCTTCAGCTTCAACCGCTTGAAGTTGGCATGCGCGGATGCCTTGACCATGCGCACCGCCTTCTTCACCACGCCTTCTTTCTCGCCCTTTTCATCTTCTGTCTTCCCCTTGGCCTTGGCTTTCGTCTTAGCCGCTGGCTTCTTCGCCTTGCTCTTCTTGGCTTTTGTCTCATCTTCATCCTCAAGGTCGGATAATCCGCCTTCGAAATCAGACCCCGACAGCCCCTCGAGTAGGTCCTCTTCCCTTTCCATACCGCCAGCTGCCGCCTTTGTTGCATCGAATTGCGTCTCTGGAACAACATCGTCGTCCTCTTCTTCGCCCCCAACCGCCCCAGTCGGCCGCTTTGCACGCGTGGGCTTCATGTTCGAGCGGCGTGTCGTCCGCTTCTGGCCCTTCTTCTTGTACACGCGCAACGGCTGACCGCGATCAAGCTGCTCCGCGTCGGAGCTATCATAGCCATTCTCGTCGTCAAACCCGCCGAGTAAAATGGGCTTATCCTGTCGAAGTTGTGCCCTATGCTCCGCTTGCTCCTTTCGAAGCTTTGCCTTGTGCTCCGCCTGGTCCTGGATCTGGCTGTCGTCCACTTCAACCTCTCCCTGATCGCCCTCAGTGTCTGGGGTTTCCCCAATCTCCTTTACTGGCAGCGGTGGCGGCGGTTTCCTGACAATTGGAATACCTTCCGCCTCCATCTCCATCTCCAGCATGGCCTCCTCGTCATCCTCAAGCGCTTCGTCCTCCATCTTCCTCAGTCCCGCTACCATGTTGCTTAAACTCCGCACCAGCGGTTTCTTTGGCAGCCGCAGAGGTCCCACATTCCACTCCCCATTTTCGTCGACAGGGGGCAGCGGCGCCGCCGTCCGACGCAGAAACGCAGGCGTCACGAACTGCAGCTTACGGCTCGATGATGACGGTGTCTTTGTTCCCCTCTCGTTGAGACTCCCTCTCCTCTCGTCCAGCGGGGTTGTAAGGCCCACCAGCTCGATATACCGGCCTGATGTTGTGGGCGTTCTCGAAGTGTCCGCGGCGGAGCCTCTCTTCCTACTAGGCGTAGCGGCCACCGGGGCGGGACTGAGAACACCGTTGTAAGAGCGCGAGGGCGTATGGCCAAGGAGATCGAACAGGCCCAGAACTCGGCCGTCCTTTTGCGGGGTCGGGCCGATCGAGGTCGGGAGTGCGGGACTGAAGAGGGTTCGGCTGATAGAGGGGGTGGTGATCTCTGCAGCTGGCCCGGGGAGATCGGCGGGAGTTATCTGGGAGTGGGATTTTCGGGGCGTGTGGAAGACCTTGGAGCGTTTGGAGGGGGTTTGTGGCGGGAGGTTGTCGGCCGTTTCTTTGCGCTTTCGGTCGAGCTGCTGCTCGTTGGCAGACTCGGGCTGGATCTTGCCGGCGAGGATATCTCGAATCTTGTTATATTGCTTGTATTTCTGGGCTGTATTATGTATATCAGTAAGTGTGTGGGTGTCAAGTGGGCGTATGGGCTGTGTATACCAATATCGAGGTTCTGCTTGATGTCTTCCCGGCCCGGCTTCTTGCCGCTGTGGCTTTTGGCCCAGCTGTTCTCCCATGTCTTGAGCTCAGCTCGCAACTCCAGAGATTCGCCCTCGTACTTGGCCTTGATTTCACTGTCCATCTTCTATGTTGGGCATGAAAGCTTTGTCGTTTGGTGAGAGGGGTTGACCGGTAGGATCAACAATATTTGGGGGGGGGGATATGGTGGAGTGTTAGTGCGGACGCGCTTGAAGACGCGTCTTCGATGCCCATAAAATTGGCGCTGCGCGCCCCGCACCCCGCATGAACGAACCGCTGCAAGGACCCGCTCTAAGTGAATACCCCAACCCTCGGTCTTGTTGCCCCTCTTCCATCTCCAAAAACTCTCATGCTCACCCCTTCTTTCCCAGTTCAAACAAACCCCATGCAATGGTAGAAGAGGTGACAAGCGAGGATATTCAACCCAAAGTCCTGCAGACAACGCTCGCCGAGATTTCCTCGTCAAGACAAAATGGCGTCACCGACAGCGGTGAGGCCGACGACGGCCAAGCACCCAGCGCCGACTGCTGTGTCATCTGCCTCGATACTATTACGGAGCCATGCGCCGCGCTCCCATGTACGCACGCCCATTTCGATCTCCTGTGTCTCCTGAGTTGGGTCGAAGAGCGTGCAAGCTGTCCACTTTGCAAAGCTTCCATATCCAAAATTCGATACACGGATGCAAAAACGGGGAATGAGAACATCTACCCTGTCGAGAACGCCCCAGGGACGCAGAAGGAGAGGCTTGGGTCGACCGGTGTACACGCTGCTTCGGAGCCTTTGAGGAGACGACAGAGGCGCCGAAGCCCGGAGTCTTTCAGAGGAGCGGATGGAATACTATCGCGGCCAGCAAGCGATATCGAGCGTCGGCGTAACATCTACCGACATCGACTTTACTCCCTACACGTCGGATCGAACCGAGTCTCGCAGTACCGACTCCCTCCGACACCCAACGACTTCGCAACAAACCCTCATTTAATTTCGCGGTCACGCCTGTGGATCCGACGAGAGCTGCAAGTGTTTGCATTCCTGTCCGATTCTGCCGAAGGAGACGGTGATAGCATGCAGCAGCAGCCTCAAGCACAGTCACGGCGGCGAGACAATGCCGAGTTTCTACTGGAATATATTGTAGCTATTATCAAGACGGTGGATATCCAAGGGAGCGCCGGTCAAGGAGAGGATATGCTGACCGGCTTTCTGGGGCGCGATAACGCCCGGCTATTTTTGCACGAACTCCGAAACTGGTTGCGGAGCCCCTGTCAGTCACTGGCAGTGTGGGATCGTGAGGTTCAATATCCTGACGAGAGGAGGAGCCCGAGGCCCAGGACGGATGACGCCAACGATCAAGATAGCAGGCCACGACAAAGACTTGACGAGGAGGGGTTCCGGAGCTGGCGCGACGAAAAGGGCGACCACTGGCGCCCGGCCCCCAGTCGAAAGCGGAGGCACATAGCCGACGACCTGGAAGGTACCGGCGTCCGAGGGGGGTGCGGCGACGTCAGGGAAAGCGGCGGCTCGGGTCTCCAAACAAGACATCGAGCTGCTATCCAGTCAACCCGCCGTCAGGAGCTGTCCGAGACTTCTCAAGCAAATGATTGAAGAGCGGAACTTCATGTTGCTCACAGGTTTCTATATTCCAGACATTCACGATAACCACCACCACACCCACTGGTGCTGGGAGGAGCAAAAAGATAATCTCACGATCCACCCAGGGGTCGAACCTGGAACCTCCTGATTCGTAGTCAGACGCTCTGCCATTGAGCCAGCGGACCTCGGATCATGATATGATGCTTGATGGAGAAAAGAGCAGCCGGATTTTCATCATGCAGCAGGTCATTTGCTCCGCCAGTGTTGGTGGTATGTGTGGTGGAGTGAAGAGTGGATGTGGAAGTGGGCCCGCCGTATGACCAACCAAGAGGCGGGTGTTGGATACTATGAGCTATGAGCTATGAGGTCCGAGCTCCCGTGATAGGAACCGTGTACCTAGTTGAGTTACATACAGTTCTTGGGATATTACCATGCAAAGCAGCGATGGCCGAAGCCATATAGATAACTGAGATACCCTAGCCCGAGAAGCCTTAACCTGTCAACATTCCAGCTCGTTAGCTTACTGGCTCCGGTCATGCATGTCAATGTTGCTGAGCCTCGAAAGTGCAAAACCGTGGGAGCAAAGCAAGCTCACGGAGCTTATCACATGGTAGCTATCTACGAAGCAACTCGAGTCAGTGCAGGTATATACTTCCTAGCTCACTTATTCGGCTAACTCACTAAACACTGTGCTAGTATTCGTTCTTCTTCTTGTACCAATCTGTGATCGCCACAACAACTCTGTCTGCGCCCATGGAATGGGATCGGCCTCAACCTTGAACAGCAATGTATCCGCCAAACTCGACATCCATCCCAGTTGGCCCGCCCATCACCTCGTGCCTGGGTTGAGGAAGAGATGACTGAAGATGAAACGCCCCCTAACGAAACCAGAAGATGAGCCTCGCAATGCCAATAACATAAAATGGGGTGCAGTAAAACAACGAAGATGGACAACGGTGATGATGAGGATGATGCCAACAATATCTAATACACAGCGTGAAAAGGGGCCCTTGATCTTGCACCACTGCCTCCAGTTCTTTCTTTAGTCGTAACCCCGTCCTGCCCTTCCCTCCGAAGCAGGTCATCCACCCGCCTCACCTTCCACCGCTTCAAGACAGCCAGTCTGGCACTTCCTTCGCGACATTCAGCCTCCCGTCCTTACTCATGACAACATCTGTATCCGCAGGAGCAGCAACCACATCACGACCACATAGACAGGTAGGTACCTTAGTATTAGTTCTGGCGCCCACCTCCCATATTTGGTCACCTCTCTTCTCCGCTTCTATCATCAACCCGCTCCCAGACTGCTGCCCCGTTGCCATGTTGCTAAGCAAGGAAGGAAGAGATGAAAACACACAAGAACACAAAAGAGTACAATCCGCCATCGCTGACGCCTCCCCATTTCCCTCTTACAAGAAGCCCCAAATCAGAAACCCCCTCTGCTGGGACCATGATTGTCGAACCAGGTCTGTTTTAAAGTAATCTGGACCGCTTCTCCTCCCCCCAAAGTTTACAAGGAACGGGATGGTTCGTGTTTGACAAAAAGGAGGCATGGGGGAAACAAAGCGCAGTATGATGGTGGTAGATAATTACATGCCCTCGAACTCGCCGCCGAGGTCGTCCTCGTCCAAGTCGCCTTCCTGGATCTCCTTGGCCATCTCCCTCTCTCGCTCTCGGGCCTCCTGTGCGTTCTTGAGCTCAAGTCTGTGCTGGTTCATGGGGAATCGCATAGCCTAGAGAGATAGTTTGTCAGCTGCTTTCCGTATAATACTGACGGACTGGGAGGAATACACACCTTGACACTCTCGTCGTGGAGCGCGAGACACGCCATGATGCGGTCGTGGAATGCCTCGCCCGGTTCTCTCGTTGCGTAAACGTCACCAATCTCTTTGCTCTTCATGAATCCTCTCTCACGATCGAGAGTAGCCTCAATGACGCCATCCCTGATCGCCTTTGCCACAATGTACTCGGCGCTCTCCTCAGAGCCTAGGTGTAGGCGGATGCAGATGTCTCGGAGTGAGATACGGCTGTAGCTCAAGCTCATCATGCGGATACCTGTCTTGATGACGTTTTGGCGAAGGCGCAGAATAAGCGTGTAGGTACCGTCGCGCTTGAAGGTATCGGCGTGATCCGCGATGATCATCTCGAAATCCTCAAGGTTTCCGACGCGAACTGCCTGAACCAGAACGAAATAGGGTTCAAGGGTCGATTCCATGGTCGGTTGTCGGAAGGTCGCGCGGTCAGGAATGTCGCCCATCAGGAGCTCCACCACCATTAACAACTTAGTTGCGGTCTGGCTGAAGCCGAGCGCGCTCGCACTCGACGGTGCCTTACGCGTGGCAGCGGTCAGATGCTCGTGGGCTTCCGTATAGCGTAATTGGATCGCACGAGTGCGGCCCAAGTAGTAGAGGAAGCGGGCAACCTGGTTGTTTGCGGCATTCTCCGGGAACTGCGTGTGCGAAACCAACAGGTCGGCTTGTGCGATGTGCGATGTGAGGAGGTAGCTTCGGAGGAGGAGAACGATAACCGAGGCCTGCGTGTCAATGTCCTTGCGAAGAACCGCGGTCCGGAGGGCAGCGAGGAGAGTAGGCCGGATAGAGACTATCGGGGACTGGGGGGATGGAGGGAGAGGCGCCATCTGCTCAGCAAACATAGAGTAGTAGAAGTACACCTTGGCCGAGAGACTGTCTAGGGTGCGGCGGTTGAGAGACTGCACCCGGCCGGCAAGGTGACTCGAGAACTCGAAGCCGCGCTGGAACTGCTTGGTATCGAAGAGAAGCACTTGCGTCAAGATACCAAGGAAGACGTCGATTTCCGGAATGATGTCCTTCGCCTCCTTCTTTACGCCGTTCTTGGACTTGGGCTCGCTATCAATCTCCATCTCGGGGCCAGGCTGGCGACCCAAGGACACATCCGCCTTTCCGATTGACAACAGAAGACCCTTTGCAATGTGACTGCTGGGGGAATTTGCGGAAAAGGTCTCTGATATGGCTTGGGCGAGGATGTCTGGCGTCAGTCGTTTCCGGATAGATGAGATAGATCGTAGAGCTCGGAGGGAGAACCGTGCATCGAAGAGCGTGACGGCGCGATCTAAGAGCGCGAAGTTGCTCTTGATGTCTATATCCACGGGCAAGGGGTCAGTGTCCGGAAACAAAGAGTTAAAACACAAGCGAGGATACATACCGTTGATAGTCTGTACGATGGGGTCGACCTTGACGGCGCCATCTTCGGCCTTATCCGAGTCATCCATGTTGACGTCTCCGTCGGCATCATTCGGAGGTGGTGCGGACGAGTGCTTGGAAGATTTCGATGGTGGTACCACCACAGTCATCTCGTCGTCGCCGTCTTTGATGGACTTCTTGCCTTTGGGCTTCAAGTCCTTGTCTGACATTTCAATGTCCTTGCCGCCCCGGTAGCCGCCGTTCTCGACGGGCTCCTTGTCGGGTGTCTTGCCGGGCATCTCGACGGCTTCGAAGGTGGCTTATCGGCGCCGCCCGTCGAAAATGGCTGATGGGAGGATGATGCGTGGTTGTGGGCGGCGATGCGTGATGCTCGCGGAAGACGGGCCTTTGGGCGGATCTCGCGAAGCGCGCTGCTCGTTGGCACCAGCTGCAGGCGTCGTACTCCCGGTCGGAAATTAAGGGCAGAGAAAGCCGTGGAAAAAAACGGCAGCGCCGGTGCCGTGGATCAAAAAAATCACGTTTCGCCGAGAGATCGATGCTCGGTTGGTGGGAGTCGAATCTCGGGGGTATGGGGAAGTGAGTGTGATTGTGATGCAAGAAGGTTCGTAAAAGCTCAACCTGGGATTGAGTAAGGAAGTCGCCAAACCAAACGGACACGGACCACGGACTGCTGAGGCGCTGCGCTGCTGTGGAAGGCAACCGAAGTAACTACGTACTTGCGCGCCTGGGCACACAGTGCCGGGCAACCTGGATCCACGCGCCAAGCCTTGGGCGAGAACGTATTGGAATTGGCCAACATTAGCCTTCTAACAGCCTTTCCGTGCATCTCAGCCTACAGCTGATACGAGCGCATCAGGCTCAGCCGAAAATTAGGTACCCAGACGACACGACAGGGGTTCGGCATCCCTAGTCTCCGCAACCTGGCTCCACTGAAGCTCGCAGTCGCCTTTGTGACGTTGTCGACATGCTGCCTGGTGCTCATCGATGCATCAACTGGACGCAGGCGAGGCTAATAAGCAGCAGCAACAAGCAAACCGTTCCCATCGATATCGGCGACTTCTAGTTCAAACCCCTCCATCGCAACCGCCGACGACAGATCCGATGCTATTGCTAGAATTCTGTCTAGCATTAGAGAATATCTATTTGCGCTATAATCCCCCAATGTCAAAAATACATTGCTGCTCTTACGACAGGGCTTCCATAGGTACCACATTTGAAAGCGCCGCTCCAGCATTCTCCAACGGGCATCTCATGATGCTAACGAGGCCTCTCGCAATACGAACAACGTTTCTAAGTGTAATAATTAAGGTGTTCAAGACGTTCTCCAATGAATCTGGATTACCCTACGTATAGAACTTCGGTACAAATAGACATGCTATTATTCATGGATTTCCGTCCTTTTCCCGGCCAAACCGGAACTCCTGATGGGGGCTTGTGCTCAGCTCACGCATCGCTCATCGACTCCAGCGCATGACCACATCAACCTGGGATCCCATCCCTTCCCAATGACTCCCTCCCGATTACTACACCAACTGCCGGTCTCGTGGTACCTAAACAGCCCAAATCCATCTGCGTGCAATCCCTCTTCTCAAAAATGCCCCGATTTCGCGAATGCGCAAGCCAAGTCACATGTTCTTCGCAGTCCGTTCCGAAATCGTTTGCTTACTCACCATTGGGCGTTTACACCAGCGTCACACGACATCTCATAAGCTAGCGTCTATTGATTTGAGAAGTATTTTGTGCAAGCGTACGAAGGCTCAGGCCCAAAGAAATGGTCTCTCCTCCCTGTGCGAAAACAAGTTGTCGGAATCTTCACATAGCTCTGTGACTGAACAGCAAGGCCTGGGCGAATTACATTAAAGAGGCCTGGACGGCATCTTGGATGGCCGTGTATGCTGGCAGTTCTTCGAAATGGGAGATGGTGCCTGCCAACCATAATCACAGGCGGTCTAACAGTAAGGAGGCATCTCTCGCAGTGGCTGAGGGGGGCCTTTCTTCTGACCGAGCCTTCGTACACTGCACATCCTTACACTGGCATGGGAATAAGTACGGAAACATGGTGAATTGCGAGAAATCACCGCGAACTACGTTCGTATGTCTGTTGTTTTGATAGACGCAACAATCTTACTCCGCTTGTAAGCCACCTGGTCCTCTCCGCTTGACGCCCGAACACCTCTTTCCTAGAAGCTCATGACCGTTCGTTGCCCGTATGCCCGCCCAACCCATCCAGCATCCCAGATGACTTGTTGGAAGCATCGCAAACCTGACCCATCGGAATAGATGGGCCACAAACCAAAGTGCGCCGACCTGTTACATCTCATTATAAAGTTTAACCCCAGAAACTCGCTGGAACATTACAAGTCTCCCTTGCCAGGCATCACCTTGGCCGCCTGGACGGCGCTCATTTTTGTGATCCACTGAGCGTTGGGTTGAACCTTGCGCACCGTCCGTAGCTCTTCGCTGGAATAGCCAGGAATGCGGATATTATAGCTGCGCTCAAGGACAAGCTGCAGATCCCGAATCTCGAGCACCTTCGAGCCGCGCTCCTTGGCGTTGCGGCAAGCCGCATGGAGGACATTGTCGACAAAGTGGTCAGCGAGGTTAAGGACCGACTGTCTCTCACGTTAGCAACTACTGTTCAAACACAAACAAAGAACCGCTGTGGCAGTTCTCGGTTAACGCCCCGAGGAAAAGCGGATAACATCTTACCTCTTCAACTTCCGGCGTGAGCAGGTTGCCCTCTTGCCCTTCAGCAGTACCACCGCAGACTTGGCGAACTAGCTCGTCCAGCTTTTTCTTGTTGAGCACACGCTCGCCCTCGCCTTCGAGCTGGTAGGCTGGTGTCTTGGCCAGCGCCGGTTGGTTCATCACACCGCCGGCAATGCCACTGCCGCCGCTGTAGGTCGGACGGCCACCTCCGGCCCCACCCATGACTGAGACTGGCGTCGGAATTTGCGTCGCTTTCTCGGGAAGTGTTTTGGCAATGGGAAGCTTTGACTGGATTGCCTGGCCTGCGGGTTGTGTAGCAGCCGGGTGCGCGTGCGGATGGCCTTGCTGAGCACCAGCGACACTCGGGGCAGCAGTAGTAGCAGCTCCAGGCGGTCCGCTGATTGAACCAGGGCGATGATGGTTGGCCTTATTTATCGCATCGGCGTGGGTAAGCGTTTGGGGATTTGAGTTGGCTGGGGTCCCAGACTGTGGAGTCTGAACGTGAGCAGAGTTCTGGGTGGGAGTCCTGGAAGCTTGCAGAGCGGGGGTTAGCCCAGCAGCAATCGCAGTGTTCAGCGGTGCCGGAATGTTGGGATTTTGAGAACCAGGCTCGATCTTGATCTGAGCTGGTTGCGGCATGTGTTGCTGCGGGGCCGTGTGCTGGGTGGAAGGTGCCTGGGTGACCGCCGGCGATTGTGCCTGGGCAACGGTCGTCGGCACTTGACCCGAGTGTGCCGCAAGCCCTTGCTGCCCAGGCATAGTATTTGCACCAGCCATGCGCTGCTGGTTCTTTGCCGCCTCGATCGCAGCATTCACCGCCGCGGTCGAATGCTGCATAGGACCACCCGCTCCGGGCGCGGCGACCGGCGCTCCCATTTGCGCCGCAGCGGGCTGTCCGGCGCCTTGACGTATCTGTCCCTGTAGTCGTACCTGGTTCCCAGCTTGCATAGGGGCACCTGGAGGGGGAGCTCCATTCTGTACAGGCTTTGAAGCCCCGTTCGATGGTGCCGTGTACTGCTTCCTCAGCGCCCCAACAAAGGAATGGGCCTCAGTATGTTGTTTTTGGAGCTGAGCTTTCCTATCAGCCAGAATCTTCTCTTCCTCAGCAGACAGGGGCACGCCCTTCTCCCTGCGTTCCTTGATCATCGCTTCCAGCTTGTTCACGCTGCCGCGAGCATGTTCCATCTGGAGCAAGGCACGGCCATATTTGATTTTGATATCCTGCACCCACTTTTCCTTGTCCGGGGCGCTTGCCGGCGGCAGGAAATTCATCTCGTTGATATGATTCTGAAGATGAGGCGGTAGCTTCGCTTGTTGTTGTTGCAATGTAACAGCATTTGTAGCGGGGTTTGATGATGGGGTTGAAGCTGTAGTCGGTGTCGGAGGCAGTCCAGCTGCAGTATCGTTGGCTACTGAAGGCATAGTCTGAGGAACAGCAACATTGGATTGAGCTTGCTGTGTTTGCTGGCCACCCAGGCCAGGCTGTCCAGGGGGCTGCTGCTGCGGTTGTTGATGTTGCATCTGCTGCGCTTGCTGTGTTCGACGTTGTTGGATCTTTGACACCAATATCTTCCCGAAATCTGTAATCTTTTTTTTGGCTTCGGTGTTTTCCGGGGAACCAGCTGGGGTTGCGTCATGCTGTTTCCACAGCAAAGCCAGACCCTTCTCATACTTGCCACGCTCGTCCTCTGTAAGAAAACGGATGGTACGCATCATCTCGGGCCGATACATCATGGGCTGCGCACCATTCGGGGCGCTCGGGTGGCCTGCCGGGCCCTGGCCCGGAGCGGCGTTCATCGCGAACGGTTGTTGAAAAAGGCGAAAACAAACCTTAGACCGCGTGTGAGGCGTGGGCAAGGGGCCGCCAACGATGGAGCCAAGTGACAAAGGGGGCGGGGTGGTAAAATGGCCAACCAGGCACAAATTCCAGCTGCTGCTCAGCGATGTATACAGACAAGAAGCTGGATGGTGGAACAAGAGTGGTGTCAATGAAGTCGTTCACTTCCCGGTCTGATGCTGATAGGCAAAGCGAGGTTGCCTACATTAGGAGTGGCTTGTTCGCAAAGCGGGATGTCAGCGGCTTGGCACCCGATTTGTGGCTGGTGCAATGGAAACCCTGCCCCTGACCAGTCACCAGTGCGGAGGACAAGTTTGGGATAAATATACGGTTTTATACCCAAAAAAAAAACTATCGATAAGATTAGGTGCAAAATATTCTGTAATATGGGATGGGCGATATTTGATAATATTTTTAATTCATAGTGAATTATCGGATTTTTCTGTCTATTGGGCGCCCAAAACCTAGTTGAGCAAGCGATGTAAGTCACCAACGGGTCGCGCACCGCCCAGGCACTTCGAAGAAGCCAAGCCAGATACATTTGTTGAGCCCATGAGAGGCAGCGCACGTCTATAGAGAGAGAGAAACCAAAGTCTATACCCTCAACAACGCGGCCAATGGACGTAGTGATAAAATCTTGGATTCCAAAGAATCCCCTTTCCCAGAGCATTGACAGTCGCTATCCAGGAAAAACACACGCTCCCAAGTCTATCGGGTATCATCGACCCAAGCAGTACGCCTCCATGAGCCAGGCTGCAAAGAACTACGCCACAGCTGTCTTATGCCGGGCATGGCCAGACACGACGCACCTCCACATGCTGCTTGCCCCTCGAAGTCTTCACGAGGGTGATGCGCCGTTTGAACTATGCTCCTGAAAAAGGAGATGCCACCGGCCGAGCCATGCAATGAAAATTATTGCTATTTCTCGTCATCTCGTCATCTCTTCGTCGTCAGTCATCATAGTCGCTGTCGTGGCAACTGTCTCCCCTTCATGCTATCGTGGTCCTTGTGGTCGTCATCGTCATTAGAGGATAAAACAATAAGGTAGAAGAATAAATTCGGCGTCCAATCGGTGGTTTGATGGTCTGGCTTATGTCTCATGGAGTGGAGAGTCAATCTGCATCACGGAGTATTCGTAATATGGTAGTTCCCGAGCAAGCGCCTCGCTAATGAGATACTCGTCTTCGCTGGATTCCGGCTCGTCGAGCTCCTCAATACCCGGCGGTGGGTCTTGGAATTGGAGGCTGTGTCGGTTGCCGATCTTACGGCGGAGGCGGCGGGCACTGGACCCTGCCTCCTCAGCAGAGAGGAACGGCTTGTTGAGATCCTCGTGGTCTGAATCGCCCCCAAGGCTTTCGGTGATGGACCGCTTGCCGATGCTCCCAGAAGTCATCCGCTTATGCCTTTTTGCTTCGCGTGATTTTCTCAAGAACTCTTGATGCTCGACCTCGTCAAAATCAAAATCGCTTTCCTCCGAGCTATCGCTGCAATTGAGGTTGCTGATCCCGCGAACGACCCGCTGGTAACCCTCCGGGGGGTGTCGGGGCCTGGATCGGCTGCGGTCCGACTCGGCATCTTCGATTGCGGTTGGACGGATGACGTCGGGCCGCTCGTTATCACTGTCTCTGAAATCGCTCAGTTCTTCGATGACCAGGGCCGGGTTGTGCACGGTCCGCCCAGTCCGGGTCCGCAGCGGCGGTGGAGTTGGCGCGGCGCGGTGCCCCGGAGACAGAGAGCCGGAGGGACTGAGGGGCGTATCGTCGTCCGAGTCCGAGTCGGAGGGCAGCGAGGTGTTAGAAGACCTCGGCGAGAGCTGCCCGGGTCGACCCGGTCGAGTGTGGCTAAAATTCGGGCCTTTTGTCCCGACCGCCCGGGCGGTGAAGCCGGGCGCCATGTGGAGGTGAGGAATGTGCGGTGGCATTGCCCCCGTTTTGGAACTGTTGATGGGTCCCAAAACTGGCGATGCCGTCGTGGGAGTCTCTGGCGGAGACGTCGGTCCCACGCTTCGAGGAATTTTGAAATTTGGCGTCGTAGGCCGCATGTTCGGGCAGTCTGTAGCAGCTGGGCGAAACTCGTGTGCCCGTCGCATTGACGGCGTCTGGGGGGGTTCTCTGCCGTGTGGGGTAGAGGATAGCGGGGGGAGGCCAGCTCAGCAAGCAGAACAAGCAGCAGTGACAAGTCAAGGGGTCAGGACCCAAAGAAGAAACCTCCGTCCTGGAGGAGATAAGGCGTTTTGGTTGATTGTCATGATAATATCGTGCAATAATATCGTATGAGAGAAGGCAGGCTGATTCCCACCGTGGTACAAAGTATTACCGTGAAAAAGATTGAGCAATTGGGAGTGAGGTGGGGTGGGAGGTGCTGGCAGATGGCAGATCTGCGTCCTCACGAAATCTGCGCTGCAAGGAAGTGCCTGCTCGAGACCTGCACTGGGATGGAGGCGATGGAAGGGTACCGGCAGCAGCCTGGGGGCGGCTCAAGCGGTGCAGATGACCTCGGCGGCGGCGGGCAAGGAGCAGTGAGCCTCGGGGAGCAGTCCGGCTTCTGGCTTCTGGTTTCTGGTTCAGAAATGCCTTTCGACAGAGAGCACCGTGTTCTGGGTGTTTTCTGAGACTGGATGAATGTCTTGAGCGTCGGATTGCAGGTTGGGCACTGGTCTCCGGCCCGTCTTATAGGTTTCGACAGTATTTCCCTCGTGCGTTTTGCTAGGGGACAGGGGGCGAAGGGCACCGGGATGGAGCCAGGACCGCCGGGTTTCTACTGCGTGTAGCTCTGCGCATCTGCGAAAGATGCTCTTCCGTCATCGTGGGGTCAAGGCGAAGTACGAAATACGTCTGGCTGGCGTCAAGCAACCGAGCAGTGGAGCAGCAGCGACAGCTTGAGCCTTGGGCAGCGATGCCTAAGTCCCTGGTCTTTCCCCAGATGCGTTGTGCTGGCGGAGCCAGAGACATCGCGACATGTATCCAGTACCTGACCGGCGGTCAGCAAAGAAGCGGGAGGCCATGACTCTACGGACGCCAACCTCGTGCGGCCACTGAGTTGTCACCCGCAGGGCTGGTCGCTTTCCGCCTTTGCGCAACGGGAGAACATTGAAAAAGCAGCGGTGCCCAATAGCGGGAAGGGACCCACGATGTCGACTGCACGAGCATGGGCTGTGTGGGGAAGAAAAAAAGCTGCTTGGCCAGCAAGCTCACGATGTTGCATTGCTCCGATGCGAAGAGAATTCTTTTGCGCACTTAATTTCGCGACTTTCGAACTCGGTGCTTCGGCTGATAGCAACACTATACAAGTTGGCTGCCGAAATCGCCAGCTGATAATCAAGGCGGACAAGGCATCAAGGGGATCACCATCGGGCGCATTTTCCTCGATTTCATGTCCGTGTCCGAGGACATCCTGAGCGTACGGTCGTTGGTGCGAGCGGGCCGCAGCGGTGCGAAAACCGGACTAGGTGGGTCGTGGCCGGCTTGGTGAACTTGGCACGAAGTCGTCGAGGTTGGACCAGGGCACGATGGATGGGGGCGCGCCGCTGTATCTAGACACATGAGAGGCTCGATGCCTAGTTGCTGAGACCTGATAGCGGCGTTTATTAGGGAGCCAAATTCCTGGTATTACATCCGATTCGTGACCCTGGTACCGGTAGGTAGCTCGAGCGGGAGCCCAACAACGCTGTTTGATCCGTCACCTCTCCCACCGATCCGTTATCGCCTGAAGGCGATGTAGAAACGTTCCGAAGCGCGTGGCGACCTGCTGCTGAGATGGACCCGGCCGTGTACCATGCTGATTCCCACTGGTAACCGTGACACATGCGGTCTGGCTTCCGGTGTTGACGGATCTCGAGGTGACATGTGCGTGGCAGGCGCAGTTGTTCGAATGACGGACTTTCGAAGCCCAGCAAGTGGGGGGATCGATGTGGGGTCGTGTCGAATGATCGCTGTGATCCACCCCGGTCGCGACAGCGCAAGTTCCCCTCAACACCAAAACATCACCGAATTTCCTTAGGAGCAAAACATATGCTTTCGGCCCCAGCTTTGAGCTTGCCCACAGCCAAAGCTGCAAAATCTCCTTTCATTTCCCGTCGCCGCCTACGTCCAGTAGTAGGGAAGGGCTTTGACGGCCCTTAAAAACGCCTAGCAATAGTAACAAACGCGACCATGTCTCTTCTGTCAGCACATTTGGAACAGATATCGATATCCTGCCAAGGAATTGATAGCCTCCCGTGAGCTTTTGATGTTTCTATCGCGCAACTGCGAAACTCTACTGACCTATTGCCCTACCGATGGCACCCCGGGTACAGATTTCCGCCTCCCAAGATATTCACCAATGCTCTACTCTCCAACCACGATATCACATCACTGATCCGAGACACTGAGGCGCACGAGCGCGCCCTCTTCTCGGTTCCACCACCTCCACCGCCCGCAACTAGCCAGAATCCCGACCCACCAAAGGCATCATTGCGGCGTCAAACTGTTTTCAACGTCGCTGCAGGCGAGGTGACGACAGGGCCACCTCCGAACTCGAACCGCAGCGGTCCGGCACGTCGTAATACGGCTGTAGCAGCCGTGCTGGGTGGCGATCTCCACGCGCAGATCGTGCGCCGTGGTGGGCAGGGGGCCGGTGATGTCGACATTGAAGTACTGTTGCAGGGTGCTGAGAAGCTGTGTAACGTGTACCCACTCCCAGGCGCATTGGATCGAATCCCGGCACAGCGGCAAAAGTATGCGCACCAGAGTAATACGCTCGCTTACTACGAGGCCAAGGTGGCAGAGCAGCAGAGCGCCCTAGAACGGATGAACTCGGATCGCTGGCCGGGTGAGGATGAGGATGAGGATGAGGATGATGAGGGTGGCTACGAAGCAGGGGCGAGTGGCCTGACGGAAGAGGATCTCAGGAGGGAGGAAGAGGAGGTTCGGGAGCTGGATAGGAAGAAGCGCGAGTTGCAAGCAAGACTGCGTGCGATAGAGAGTGACCTTGGTGGTCTCCTGCGCATGTAAACCGATGTCTGAATTCACGTCTTGCAGATAACAAGCGGGGATTTTTACTTCCTAAGCTGATACACGAGTTGGCCTAGGTATGTTTGTCTTCCTTCTAGCAGCTTACACCATCCGACGACGTATTGACCCCTGAGACAGATTTCTTGACCCGTACGAACTGCTGCAGAAGCGTTTGTGGGTCCTGAGCCCCCGACACTTCATACTGGTCATTGATGGTGAAGTTCGGGACACCACTCACGCCGTGCCGATACGCCTCTTCAACCTCCTGATCAACTTCGGTGCCTCCCTTACCTTGCTCAAGCCATTGCTTGGTCTCGGATTTGTCCAGCCCCGCCTTCTCGGCGGCGGCAATGAGCATATCGTGGGAGGTGATATCGCCGCCCTCTTCGAAATACGAGGTGAACAGCTCCGCTATCACCTTGTTCTCGAGCACATTGGACTTGGTCTTGGCCAACTGGACAAGCCGATGTGCGTCGCGCGTGTTGCCAACCTTTCCTCTCCCAGTGAAGTCAATGCCCTCCGCCTGGCCCATAGCTATAAGACGGGATTGCATCATGGCCGCACGCTCCGGACCAAACTTGTTGGCCATGTGGACTTTGCTGTCGATGCCAACTTTGGGCAGAGTCGGGTCGAGATAGAACGGATGCCAGGTGATGGTGAAGGTGTCATTGGCACCGTCGAGTACGGTCTTCTTGTAGAGTCCAATAGCGCTCTCAAGGCGCTTTTTGCCAATGTAGCACTGGGCTTCTGTCAGTTTTGGACCTGGCGTCTTTCGGACTTGCCCAACTTACCCATGGGCAGATCGCATCAGACACGATTTTGATGTTAAAGTTAGTCATTTCCGGAGGGTTGAGTGTTCAATCAATTAGATGAGAATGACACAGGATGTAGATCATTTAAGGGGAAGAATAGTTGAAATACCCGTGGACGGCATTGAGGAAGGATACTAGTATCACTAGAACATCAAGGAAGGCGTCAACTGGACCCGGCGGGTGCTGACAAATCACTTAATCAACCCATTCCTCAAAGAACCACATCAACAACTTGGAGATCCATGCTGACACGCGTGCCGACACGTGTGTTAGGTCCGCCAACGTATCTGGGCACTCCGTGGGAGTTTGCCCGCTTATCTTACTACGTTGGTTGTGGTATTTATTGCAATTTCTATCTGGGTGTGCACATGGTAGCTAGGTAGCGACGGGATACAAATAAATGGTCTGTTGCATCAAGGGAGGAACTGTGGGCATCGCGAAGCGGGAGCGAAACCACTAATTACAGCGCTGAGGTCCCTAAAAGTTGGCTACTTGGCTAATACAGAACAATTCATAGCATATGAAGTTGAATACAGAGGTCACGCTGGTCCGATCTGGTATCCAATTGTGAGACAACCGGATCTCGACAACGCTGCGCCAACGTGTGGGAATCTCAGGTTGATGCGACTGAATCCAGCCTCGTTTCCAGCGCGGGGGAACTTGCGTCAGCGGCAGGGTGAGGCGAAGCCCTTGCAGAAGCCCCACTCTAGGCGCTGCTGAACACCCCTGTCCAAATGACACTCCTGCCAAGCCGACCCACCCCTCCCTTCTCCATCGTCACTGCCCGGACAACGGCGCAAAGTAAATAAAACTGGTGGTTGGGACAACGGCTCCTCTTGTCGCACCCAGCCAGCAGCCACACCACCAATCCCCATTCTCCGAACAATTGAGATGGTTGGATTTCTTGCAGCATCATCCTGACCAGAAACTCAAAAACACAATTCCTCACTCCTCACATTGAACAAATACCGTACGTACACCTCCTTCTCCGCAGTCTGCTGCATTGTCCAGCCACCAACATTGCTGTCGCACGCAAGTCAAGATTCCTCAAGTCTGCGTTCGCCTCTTCGCTGTGCGTTCTCGCCCACGCACACACTCCCTTCATTCTTTTTGCATTCCAGCTCTAACATTGTCACCCTCTCAGTTCAAGGTCTCCCTAGCTGCTTCATCCCCAGCAAGTCACCGTGTGGTGTTGTATACTCACGCTGCTATCGCAGCATCCTGATACTCTAGGTCGAGGAAACATCAACGAGAACAGGAATACCGGATCGCAACGCTTCACCAGTAGCACTTGTCGTCTATTGTTTCCACAATCTTCGATTGACCGAAAGCTTCCGTAGCCAACCTTTGACCTTGTCGGGCACGGCCCGGCCATCCTCGAGCGAAGTCCGGACCAAGACACGGAAGACAATACCCTCATTCCAGTGAGGATCTGCACATCAAACGAGCTTGTCGGCGCATTCCGGCACCGCCCCGACCTTACCTTTACTCCGGTGCGCGGAGGAGGATAGGCGCGGGCTTGACAAGTGGCGGCATAGGACGGCATCTAGAAGTCTGACAGACCAAAACAGCCAAGATGGCAAGCAGCAGATTTCAACTAGGGTTTTATCGTATGTTTTCCGCCCAATGCCGGTATTGCGGCTGGGCTTTCACTGCCGACAGGGTGAACAGTCTCTGACATGAGTCAACAGGATTCATACCATTTCTTGGGTATCATCATGTGTTGATGATTCTTATAATGGTCACAATCATACTACTCGGTGAGTTGCTCAATTACTATGTTCCCTAGCTACACACTAACACTTTGTACAGCGCTTCTACTTGCGGGCTGCTCATCCTCAGGACCACTCATACCCGACATCTTCCTTCTGTCGCTGTACTATCAGAAGTACACCGCGGTACCAGACACAGCGCAGGTCGACTACAATGTCAATACCGCAATCAGTAACATTGTTGGCGGAGCGAGACTACAAGCACGAGTGGGCTACTTCGGCATCTGCGTGAACGCAGATGGTGGCTCTTGGATTTGCAGCAACAATGCGACCTCACTCGCAAATCAGGTCTCAGTGGACCAAGACCCGTTGAACCTGATCTGGCTGGCAAGCCAGTTCAAGGATATGATTGTGTTCCCCTATCTCATGTATGCACTGCTTTTCACCCTACCTCCATCTTCGATATCGGCCAACTAACATATTGTTTTAGAATCATTGCAACAATATTTGCCTTCATCTGCCTTCTTCTCCTCGCGACATTCCCCGGATGGCATGAGGAGGAGGACAGCGAAGGCTCCGAGCGGGAAGTCAAGCCCTTTCCTAGTCGACCGGTGAGCCAAATTGCGCTGGCTATCATCTTCATCGCCTCGATCTTTGTGTTGGTATCCGTGTTATGGCAACACACGGCATCAGTAGCAGCAAGCATTATTGCACAAGATTTCGGTAACGGAAGTGTATTATCTGGCGTCGGCACATCAGCTATGGTGATGGGCTGGTTCAGCTTTACGCTCTTAATCATCGTCACGATCGGTCTGCTCGTGATGATATTGAGTATCCGGGTCTTGGCGTCGATTATGGATTGATCGCAGCGGCTATGAGAAAGGGGAATTTCGAGAGATTGTTTCGATATCGCGCGGCGAAGCGCCACACATGTATGACTGAAATGAAGCCAGGATATATCACGAGAGACCAGGAGGTACACATCAACCTTCGACTGTGTCGATCGACTCTGACAGCGTTCAGTAAAGTGGTTGGACATACCCGATATCTGGACGGCGGATTGTTGGACATATTATTGGCCACAAATCATTTGGCATCACGGACCAAGGCTGTATGTTTGGGGTGGGAAGGACACATGGAGAAGGATCGGGTCCACCCGTTAATGGAGATATGTGCATATGGACATAAACAAAGCAGGCGGGATTTGGTCTTTTGACATTGGCATCTGTATGGGCTGGGTTGGCTTTTGCTTTTATGGGGTTCGGGGAATAAAGGATGGATCTATCTCAACACTGTCGAGAGATGCTTAACGTGCTTGTTTGTTTGTTTTGCTCCCCTGACCGGTTTTTGTCAAGGCCTACTGCCGAAATAATTGGGTATAAAGTTATTTAGTCTGGATAAATAGATAGATACCTCAAGATAGACAATCAAAGCTTCGAGCTTTGTCCAAACTCGATACGCCCTTTTGCTTACTTTATTTGTTGGTTGTTATGATAACTTGCACATGTAAACCAGGGAGACTTGTGAATACAATGACAAGAGTGTGAGGCGTAATTAGTCACCGCAGGTTGCTCAGCTCAACCCCCAAGCGAAAGCATGGGCGACAACTACCCAGCTGCTCCGGGGACGCGTCATCACAACAAACTTCAAACACCCCCCATGCAGTTTGCTTCAAAAGCCACAATCCCACCACGAAATCACACTCATTGCAGCCTGGTATTTTTTCGAAGTTCGATTGATATTTCTGTCTCCCTAATGTGATATTACTATCCACTCACGGTCTCTGCCACCACTCCTCTTATCAACTAAAAAGATATGTCATAGCCTAAGGACATCCTCGCAGCACGCACATGATATATACCATACCCCCTGCGATTTCCAAGCTGTGGGCAACGCCCAGCTTGTCCGGCACATCCAAGAAGCAGCAATTGATGTTATACATATAGAAAAACATCATCCAACAAGCCCTCACACTGGACGCCTGAAAGGATGGGCTTCGGTATTCAACACCCAGTCATCAAGAGAGATGACGTCTGGCTCGGCAAATAGCAGATAAAAATACTTGAGAGTCTCGGCGAGCCAGAAGCTCTCCATGCTGTCTGTCTCGGTGGGATGTTTGTCTTTGGTGGTGACATCAGAAATGGCCGAGTGGCCGATCTCAGTTTGGGTGGCGCGGATGACGGCCTGGAACATACTCCAGCCACGGTCCTGCCAGATGGGGTCGCCTGTGATGCGGTACATGTACCAGACAGATTCGATGGCCTCGGGTCTGTGTGTTGTCAGTGTCGGGTCATTGCATGAGGGGTCAGCAAGATGGCTTACCTGAGGATATAGCGACGATCATTGATTGCCGTGAAGCCTGGAAACAGGTTCTGCGAGGCGATGAACTCCTTGTGGGTTTGGGGCTTGGTAGGCTCTGGGGGCGTGAATATTTTCTGCTGCGTTGTGCTTCCATAATCTGGCCGCTGCCAGGCGTTATCGTTCCTCTTCGGCGGTTGAGCGGGATTCGCGTTGAAATCAAGCGCGCCCTCAACCTTCCTCGTTTTCTCCTCGACCTTCTTCACCTTCCCCTCGGCCGCCTTCGCCGCCGGCGCGTACTTATTCAGCGGATCCCCCTCCTGGATGGGGCCTCGCTTATGCAATGGCGCTGGCATAGTGTCTTTCTCCTTCAAGTCATGGCCGGCATGCCCAGCACTGCTTTCGCGTTGTTTCGATGCCGCCCGGCCATCCTCTGTGAGGGTATCGTTTACCGGTCTCCGGCTCCGATCCTTCTCTTCTTCCGCTTTCCTCCGTGCCTCTTCCTCCTTCGCAAGTTTCGCCTCTTTGGCTTTCAGCCTTTCCTCGGCCTCGGCTCGCGCATTCTTCTTTTCTATCTCCACGACCTCCTGGTCCCACTTGGCTTTGAGGGTGCGGTACTCCTCCATCTGCTTTTCGCGGTCATTCATATAGGGGTCGACCTTGAGGCCCCATTGCGTCGCATTGAAGCTGCATTCGGTGGTACTGTCGCAGGGGAGGATTTGCGAGTACTCGGGCATGATTCCGGTTGGCATGACGGCGTAGGCCCAGGCGCATCCTGCGGCGAGACGCTTGCCAATCTCGACATCCTCGGGGCTCTCGAAGATCTTGCCGCCCAGCCCGAACATGCCACCCAAGAAGCAGGTCAAATGGGTAACCTCGTACTCGTACGAGAGCGCCTTGTCGGTACCATCAAAGCTGACCGCCTTGGCTGCGAACAGCACGTCCGGGTCACCCTGAGCCTGTGGCCGGAAGAGGAGGAAGTTCTTTACGCCCTCAACCGTCTTTTCATGCATGGAGCGGTACTTCGGCTCCAACCCGCCCAACAGGGCGTACTGCTTGGGGAAGTACTCGTAGGCCGAGTCCTGACTGCCGCCCATGCTGTACGAATCCGAGCCGTAGCCAGGTGACTTCAGTCCCTGGGGCACACAGTCGGGATCCTCCTTGTCACCGGAGGCCCAGAACATGCCTGTCTCGCTTCGTTTTGTGATACCATGTACCTCATGCGGCACAGTGCTGCCGGACTTGCTGCCAGCCTGAACCTCGAAGGCGAGATCGTCTTTCCCGTCCCCGTTCGAGTCCGTCTCTAGCTTGTCATCGTCGTCATGGCGGTGCGCGGGCGCTACTGTATCTTCGGTGGCCTGCTCGGTCGCCGCCTTCTTTCTAGCTTCTTCATCAGCAGCCTCCTTCTGCTCTGCCTTTCTCCTAGCCTCTTCCTCGGCCTGCTTCCGATCTGCTTCGAGTTTCTTGCGTTCAGTGGCAGCCGTTCGGTTGCAGCCTGACGCGTCGATATTTTGTGGGAAAATACCTGAAATAGCCGTGCCGCCAGGGCGATTTTGCAGGTCCTCAAGCGCGTCCGTGATGCGGGCAATGGCGTCGTAATACTTATTCTTACCCGTCAATTGGGCAAGACGCGTGAACTCCATGCTCATGGACCCCATCTCGGCCACGCCTGAGTTGGACGAGGCACGTTTGGGTTTCTCGTTATCTTGAGGTTTCCAATGATAATAGAGAATAGGCATGCGGTTCGGGGTATCAAAGACGCTCATGAGGATCTCGGCCAGCTCCTCGGCCTTGTCCAGCAACACGCCGTAGGGCCCCTTAGGGCCATCCGTGACATCATAAGCGCCAAGCAGACCGCCCAAATAGCGGATGATGGTCTCAAAGACGGGGATGTCGGATCGATACGGCGTCGTGCTGAAGTCGATCTTCTTGACCGCCTCGACGGCGTCGTCAAACTCGTCCTTGAGCCCCATGATCCAAAGCGTGTCCATTGCGTCGACGAGCGTGGCCGCCCAGCCGCAGAACGGGTCGTGGGGTACCTTGGACACAGGCCTGACCTCGTCGTGCCCCCAAGCGTACTGCTTATAGCCAGTCCACGCGCGCTTCGCCTCGGCCTTGATCTTAGCAAGCCGGTTCTCTCGCTTCTCCTTGGCCGCCGAAGACTCCTCCGAAAACTCGAACTGCACCTTGGGTATGGGTTTGGGCTTGCCGGTTGGCAGCATGATCATCTCCTGCTCAGCTACAGGGAAGAACTCGTACGGCTTCTTCCAATGGGGGACTGTGACTGCTGTGGCAGGCTCACTGTCGTCAACCGTCTTGGGCGGCCAGTCGGCGTAACGGGTGGCCTCTTCCGACTCCGACTCCTTCGGGGTATCATGGTGTCCACTGCTGCCGGGGACGCCAGGGGACGGGGTTTCATACGCGCCGCTGGCCGGCTTAGGACGTGGCGTCTTTGTAGGCGCAGCGGTGGGCAGGCCGTAGGCGCCCTTGACCTCGTCTGCTGTCTTCAGTTTCGGGATCTTGATGGATGGCCCGGCGTTCGGCGCCGGAGAGGTCGCCACTGGGGGCCGCGGTCGGATAGACTGATGCTTCTTCGGCGGTTGTGGGTTCGGCTTCGGGGCGGGTCTTGAGTTGTCGGTTTGGTGGTCCGGCCCAGTTTCGGGCTTGTTAGGCATCACGGACGAGTGATGCGACTGCGCGTCCCTGTGGTCGCCCACTTGGAAGCGCTCCCATTGCGTATTCTTGGAGACGTGATAGAGCAGAGCAATAGCAATGAATGCGAATATGAGGAACACGCGGTACCTCCTGAAGCGGGGCATCTTGAACCGCCGGCGCTGAGGCGCACTCTCGTGAAGAGAGCGGCGACGCGAGAAAGGGGGTTCAACCGACAAGACACGCAGCCAGTATTGCCTTTCGGCAGTTTAACTCGAGTTCACTTCGGCCGCTGCGCCAGCGACAAAAGCATGGCTGGGTAGAGATCCGGTCACGAGCTACCATTCCATTGCTCAGCCAGGAAGTAGGGACTGAAGCTGGAGCTTGCTGTCGTTGGATTGTGTTGCGAGAAGGACTCGGGACAAACGCAAAAGGCAAAAAACCGCCACTCGACACGTTCTTCGCGGGCCGGCGCATCGTTCCCCAGGCCACACGCCAGGGCACGGCAGGGACCCAGATGGATGGCTTATTGCCAAGACATTCCAGCCCTCGTACACAAATCCCAATCCCGGATTGGAGGCGGGAGGTCTTGGCGTCGCTTGAAAGGGGGAAAGTGGAAAAGGGGACACGGTGGACTTTGCCGCGAGACCCCTCCAAGGCTCTGATGGCCGTTGGAACCGGCTGTCCGGCTATTTCGTGCATGTCGCAAAGTGCCAATGCTGTCCATCGTGCTCTTGTGTTATGGAAGCCGAGGGTTTCGCGGTGCAGATGACTAGGTACCCACCGAGATTCACTGCAATCGGTACCCCGCCAAGCCCGCCTTCAGGAACAGACAGACTGAGGTGTTCCTTGTTTGGCTGCACATGTGCATCGGACCGGGCCAGGGGCTGCAACTATCGACCCTTGAAATCCTCCGATGGATCTTCCCAAGGGACCGACTCCGCTGCCTCGACTCCATAGGTACCATTGTATCCAACATGGCAGATTGCTTGTGATTGATGATTCAAATACCGCCCATAAAAATATCATGGCCAAAAATACATGTGCCGTCGAATGGAAGGGGCAGCAAGTCATTACAGCATCAAACATGATGAACACAAACACAATGAAACCCAGGTGTTGTAAAACCAAGATCCTGATTTTCCCTCCCCTCCCCGCCTCTTGTACAACCCCCTTCCCTTGATATATAACCTAACTATGTAGTACACACACCCCGTAGCAACACCCATCGCTGCCTCCCTTACAAATACCCCTGAGCATGCATCGTATGCCAATATAAGTTGTAAACAAATACAGCTGTTCCCATCCACCGCGTCATCACCGAGTTGGACACGGTCAATACGTGCCCCTGATTTTAGCGTACAAGTCTGTGTCCAAAAAGCTATAGTTTGGTTCCAGCTCGCAAAACGGATGCTGCGAGAGCAACACATCAGCAGTGGGCCGTTCACTTGGGCTCCTGCCATTACATTCATGTCAGTCTCAGAACCCCACACAAGAATCAAGCGAAGGGGAAACGTACACTGTAAAGCAGTCCAGCATGAACGCAATCGCGATAGGCGAGATCTCCTCACGGATCTCGTCAGGGATGGGCGGCGTCTCGCCATTGGCAATTTTGTAGATGGCGCCAACGGCCTCCTCCTTGCTCCAAGGTCGGCGACCGGCAAACATCTCGAGCACCACACATCCGAGGGACCAGATGTCTACTTTGGCGCTGTAACCTTCGCCCTGCGACCGGATCACCTCAGGCGCCATCCAGAACACGCTGCCCTGCATGGAATTCGTCTTGTCGTTGCCGTAGATGTTGTCCGTCTTTTTGCTGATGCCAAAGTCACTGATCTTGCAAGTTCCGTCAAGATCTAGCAGGATGTTGTCCGCCTTAAGGTCACGATGCAAGATGCCCTCGCGATGCAGATATGCAAGACCGGACAGCGTCTGTCTTGTCAGGGACGCTACCACGGGCTCCTCAAATTTGCCGTGTTTACGCAGGCAGGACCCAATGGAGCCACCTGAGATATACTCGAGGAAGATGGAGATGCTCGTCTCCTTGCGCTCGCATCCCAAGTACTGCACAATGTTGACATGGTCCAAGTGTTGCATCGTGTCAATCTCCTGGTCCAGGGCCGCCACCAGCTCTTGCATCTTCTTTTTGTCGCCCTGTGCCGCCTTAGGGTTGACCTCTACCTCTTTGACAGCTAGGAACTCGCCTGTCGTTGCGTTCATACCGAGGTAGACTCGCCCGAAAGTGCCCTTGCCGATAAGTTGACCCTTGAACCAGCGGAACGTCGTCTGCCGCTTCGGGATACTGTCCCGCTTGTCTTGGCCAGGGAGGCTGTCTTGGGGCACTGTGGTGAGCCCCATGCTGGCCATGTGCAGGGAGTCACGCCCAGGCTTGACCTGCACGATACTGTGACCAAACATCTTGGTGCTCTTCCGGCGCATCAGGTTACTATTGTTGTTGCCATTGCTTGCGCTGGCCCCTATGGACGGCATGTGTGCTCCTATTTGAACCGCTGTTTGGGTGAAGCGCTTGTTGGCTTCGTGTGCGCCGCGGGCTACTTCTCTGATCGACTTCATACGGCCTAGACCTCCTGATCTTCGGATGCTGCGTTGCGCTAGTGACTGCACAGAAGTGGGACGTGACGACTCGAGCGCCTTGAGCGTCGACTCGTCGGAACCGAGTGTATCGCTCTCGTTGTGGATGAAGGATATCCTGTTTGATGTCATATTTGGCAGTGGTGGAAGCTGAGGCGGAGTGGAAGCCGTGCCCGATTGCTCCGCTTGGCTCTCATCGCCTTCAGCAATCGGTGACGGGACATCCTGATCACCTTCCTCCAATACCGGCTGGTCAACATCCAGATTAGGGAAGAAGTCTTCGAGATTGTTGATGAGCGCGTCGGTAGGAGGACGATTGGCCCACACGTCCTTCTCGATGAACGATTTGCGTCTGTTGAGCTTGCTCTCGCGGTCTTCTGAATCCCAACCTGCTGAGCCTGGTGTCCCTGGCGTGCGTCGCGAGGATCTAGAGCTCCGAATGCTAGTTTCATCGTCCTCATCTTCGGCTGCCGGGGTCCTAGCCCCCACGCTCGATTGTGGTGACGTAAAGGCCACGGAGCGTGCTTTCTTTTCCCTATCGCGGTTGGTATTTAGCTTCAGGCTTGGCCGCTTGCCGCCGTTACCATCCGAATCGCCACCCTCGGTGCCAGGTTTTGCGTCTTCCGAGGACTTGCCCTTCTTGCTGTTAGAGCGCCCGGCAATGGGTATCGCAAACAAGCCATCATCGGAATCATCGCCCGAGTCATCGGCCGCGGTGCTTCGCTTTTCGAGTAGGGTCGATGTTTGCGAAAAACGGACTTCGTTACCCTCAAAGTCGACATCGGGACCGTACGACTTCCGCCGGGTGCTCGGTTGCGGTTTGAATGACCCGCTCGGCCGCCTATGGGAGCTGGGGCTAACGTCTCCGGGGGACGGCACGCGTGCTATTTCACGCATCTTAGCCTCTGTTCCAAGATGTGATCTGCTCAGGCTGGAGAACTGATGTCCTCCGCCGAGCTCGTCGCCATTGAGGCTCGGGCCGAGCAACGGTGTCCCACCCGGGGAGTAGTCCGGGACAGTGAATGGAACATTTTTGAGACTCCACGTCGTGGTGCCCGGCGAGCCAGGTGGAGCCCCTGTCCTCGGACTACCTCCGCCTGAGCTAGACCTCGCGCGCTGCCCGAAGTCAACGGTGGACATGGCACCCTTACCTCGCTCGCTTGTCTCAAGACCCTGCACTGGTGCCGTGGCAACCCTGCCAGGAGAAAGACCCCTCGACCCATGTGCAACTGGGTGGCCAATACCGCCCATTCCACCACCCATACCAACCAAAAGTCCACGTATCCCGCCCGACGGAGGGGGCCCGGATTGCAGCGTAGGCCGGCGCTTCGACTTCTCGAACATCTCCTCGCGCATGTCGCTTGATACTCGCTTGTGATGGCCCATCTCCGGAGCTGCGGGCGTCATGCGCATGCCCTGGCCCGTCTTCTTACTAAGTGAGTTTGCCTTGATGAGAGTGGCGGAGGGGTCCCCGGGCGGAGCGGGCGCCTTCCGTTGAGGGAAGAGGTTGTCCGGCTTTTTGTCCTCGAATGGCGAGGTGCGCGGCTGGTCGAAGTCCACATTCCTCCCAACGATCCCGTAGTTCGCGTCCGTGGGGCTGGGTTCTTTGGCGGGAGTGGGTTGGGCGGCCTTACGTTTATTGAGATATTCCTGCTGCTTCCGAAGCTGCTCGGCCCTGTACTCGTTCGCCTCCACCGTCAGTATCTTTTCGTCCCTGTCTTTTGCATGAATGGTGTTTTGTCTTGACGTTGGCGGCGATGAACTAGAGCGCTGCCGCTGCCCATTGAGTCTCGCGTATGTCTCCTCGTCTACGGGCGCACCCGGAGAGAGGTAGGCAGACGAACCAGACCCCTGGGTTGCGGAGCGCGGAACGGGTCCCATCCGAGCGAACACCTTCATGGCTCCGGTGGCGTCCGCCTTTGTCCTCTTGTGGGCCAGCAACTTGATGTCATCAAGCGGCTCTTCATGTTCAAATTTACCGAGCTCTGTCAGGAAGATCTGGGCTCCTTCACTGTCTGGCAGGCCGAGGTTGACGCAGACCAGCTGGCGCAAATCCGTAGCTGTCTCGACGTCGCTGACGTCAAGCATGCGATAGTTCCAACAATCTGCGGTAGCTAGGATGAAGGTTCGGACGCCACCCGTGCGTTTGGCACGAAGCGTCGATGCGTAACCGTAATCCTGAGCGCTAGAGCTCGGTCGCTCCAGGGAAGTCTCACTCGCGAAGCCTGCCCGGCTCCCAAGTGAGTTCTGCTTGTAGCTGATTGCCGGGCTGGTCGGGGATTCCTGCTCATCCGGGGATGGGAGACCGCCATCTTCCTTTTTCTTCTTCCGCGACAAAAAGGACAAGAAAGAGTTGGTTCCCTTGGCACTGCCCGGCGGATCGGTCCCTGCGCTCCTGTCTCCCGAATCCTGGGGCGAGGGCCGCCCTCCTTCTTGGGCGTGACGACGGCCATTCGCCTCGGCAATTCGTGCGGCATTGATCATCTCAGCGATGTTCATACCGCTCTTGAGCATGGCGGCTGCGTCCGCCGGAATCCCAGAGCCGTAAATAGCTGCATTTGAAGATACAGAGTCGGTGCTGTTGCGCGAGCGGTGCCCAAATTTGCTGCCGCCGTGGGGCGAGGCTGATAAATTGCCCGCGGTAGAGGATGGATACATTGCCGAAGAAGGGTTGGGGCTGCCGCCTGGGCTGTCCCTACCCATTCCACGGAGTGTGCCCACTTCCCCGGATTCGCTAGCACTCGGGCTGTGGCGCCTGCTGCCATCCATTTCAAGGTTCTTCATGATGTTCCTGTGGTCCGAGCCGGAAGCTATAGGGTTGTTTAGCGCCGGCATAGTGGTCGACCGCGACTGCGAGAAGCGTCGCCCGCTAAACCCCGGACCTGGCACCTTGATCGGCGTCTGTGTTGTTGATCCGACGTCGTCAGTCTCCAGTGTGAACTCCCAGCGCAGTTCACGACTTACATTCGGAGAGTCAGCGGAATCCGGGCCAGCGCTATTGAGGCTTGTGCCTGCCGACTCCTTGCGGGAATGGCCTACAGAGATCTTGGTTGGGTCCACGGGACGGCCAGTCACTATGCTCCGGATCAGGCGTCGCATCCTCTTTCCCTCCTCTCTCTCCTTGGGCTGGTCCCATCCCGTCCCGCTCCTCGTACACTGGGAGGCGAGGACGGGATACACCTGCTGGTGCATCATACCAAAGTTACCACGGCCGCCATGGCCGTGGCCGAGCTCCAAAAATTGAGCGCCTTGCAGACTCAGAATTTTGAATGTCTCCTGCCAGTCCCGGGAGAACTGGTTTGCTTGCAACCACATCAGAACCTTATCGATTGGCCATTGGGATGCCAGCTCCGGCGCAATGACCGAGGAGTTACTGGCGGTGGACGCCCCCCTATTCGTAGTGGTGGCGTAAAGTCGATCGCGCCCCGAACCATCGTCCTGCAGCGTCCCGATGCTAATGTCATCGGCCATCCCCAGTCCTGGGATCCCCACACCTTCTCCATATGTATCCCCTTGAGGTATATAGGTTGCGCTCATTTGCTCACTCGGGGGCGGAGGCGGGGGGATCGAAAGGGTTGCTCCAGACCCGCTCGCCGCGGCGGCGGCCGCGATAGCCTGGGCGTGTAGCTTTGGGTTGTATGCTTGGAGGCCGCCGCCGCCGCCTGGCGGCGGTGGCGGGATGTTGAAGTTCGACCGACCGTCGAAAGCTCGGCCCCAAGCCCCGTGCCACGGCGCGGAACCGAGAGCACTTGGCGGGGGCAAGGCGCTCGACGGAAAGGCGGAATTGGGAGGCGGCCCGGGAGGGGGAGGTAGCATGACGCCGCCTACTGCTCCCGGGGCGCTCGGGTAGCGCGGCGGCGGGGGAGGGATGGTCATCACATTGTTGATATTGTTGATCCCACCAGCGGGCGGCGGGGACATGGGCGGGGGCGGAGGCGGCACTTGAAAGGGCCGCGTCGCGTCCCTTTGCCCATTTTGAAACATTGTCGCAGGACGTGTCCAGGCCTCTGCTCAGGGTCGGAAGAGGAGGAATGAGGGGACAAGATGGCCAGAGGGAGCGGCCGGGGGTGATCGGGGCCCGCTCGAGGCGGGGTGGGGAATCCGCTCGAACGACTGAGTCGGGCAGACAGCAGCCGAAATGCGTTACAAGTACAGAGCTAAAATGCGCATGCAAAATAGTAAATATGGAGCCCGGAGGCGATGGCCGAGCAACCGCCCGAAGGGAGGTCCCGGTCTTTAGGAGGCGGCCGGCGGTATCTGGGCGAGGCTTGTCGGCGCAGCCTTACGTCCAAGTCGGTCGCACACGAGCTGGAGCGTTTTACGGACGGCTGGGGCCAACTGCGCTTGGGATGAGGGTAGGGCTATTCCGTGGCCGAGAAAAAGGGGAAACGACGCCGGGCGCGGGCGGAGGGTTGTCACGGCATCGAGCGCATGCTGGTGTAGGTAATGATGGAATCGCTGGAAGAGGTGGGAGGAGTACTGTAGGTAGGTAAGGTCAAGGGTCCACGGGCGGGCTATCGGCGCCTTGAGGCTTGCCAAACGGTCTACCTGTCGGCGGAGGGATTGCGACCGATGGAAGGCGTCTCTTGCTCGGATACGATGAAGGAGGGCCAGGACTCTCTTTGTATGGTCATCTTTGGCGGCAGCGCTTCGTTCTCTTGGTTGCGGGACAAGTGAGCATGCAGCTCGCTGCGGCCCAGTTCCTTTGGCACGGCGATTTTGACGAATGAGGGCCCGGGGGTCCAAGCTCTGTCCCGCTAGCCAACCGGGATACGGCGCTTTGGTGGCTGGCGCGGCGGTTGAACTGTGTGCCTCGACTGGGTCAGGCCCTGCACGGGCCACTGCTGCGCTGGGAAGCAGGGATTGGGGGACAAATGTGGGAGAGGAATTTTGTTACTGCTTTCCTGTCACACACTCCCAGATCATCAGGTAACACCACGACACATTTGTCCCATCGTAAATCAAAGCCCCATATCATAAATTTACAGAGAAACAGGGTCTGCGGTTCCACTGTGCGTCCCGCATGTGCATGTAGGAGCGGATGTAACCGCCAACTTCCTCGATGGCGTCAAATTGACTTTGGACCTGCATTCTCCACAGGTGGACCTTCGGTATGGAAGAAAACGGTGGATACAAAGCAGAGGCGCTCAATCCAGAAAGAAAAGATCGCCATCTCTTTTTGTGTGGCGTGTGGCCGGAGTAGTTCTTCCTTGGCTTACGACCAGAATGGCTGAAGGAGAGTCACACAATAGGAGAATTGCAAGAACACCAGCATATGTTTTGGGGCTTGGCTAATGATGTCAAGCTTTGAGATTGATTTGAACTGGTGTGATCCTCTCCTTTTAAGCCGAGCCTATGTGCCCCAGCTTAGGAAGATGAATATACGCCCTCCCGGTATTGTTGGAATGAGCGAGCTGGAGAATGAAGATAAATGGATGCCCATGGATTGCTCTCTTGATGAATTATACGTACTTTACATCTAAGAGACAATATGCTCTCGCGCGCTCTCTTTCAACCAACGCCTCTGAGAGAAAAGAATCAGGCCTTCTCGTGTATGCGCTCTATAACACGCAAACCTCTAAACTCCGCTGCTGGCCTGAGCCATGCGTCAATCGACAGAACCAGGTATGCAAAAAAAAAAAAAAAAGGTGTACCGCGGTCCCCTTTCCTCGCACTCCCTACATCAACACACAGTTGCCCCATCCCCCCTGGTTACATGCCTCGTAGTAGCCTGCTTCCTCTGTGCCAGGGACGCCATCACCATTCACCTTCTTCACGACGCCTGTTACAAGAACGCTCTGCTCTCCTTCACCATGCCACCACCTCAACCTCTGTAGTAACGCTGTCTCATCATCGTCTGTGCTGATCTCCCACTTGCCGGAGCTCACCTCCACGGTGCAAGCATCCTTTGGGAAGTGGTATTCGGGGAGAAAGACCACTGTCGGCGCCCCCGCTTCAGCTTCTTTAAGCGCTTGGATCTTCAAGACAAATTGGCACTTTTTAAGATCAAAAGTGTAATTTGTAATGAGCCCCACTGTGGTGATCGGGGCTGGCCGCACGTACGCCTCGGCAGCACGGTAGCCGGGGTTGGCCGTTAGCTCGGGCTGACGAGACGCAGGCTCGGACATGATGGACGGGTTGGTCAGTGTACGTTTAATGTTGGCAGGAGTGACGCTGCTGTCGTCGTCGGTTTCCTTCTTCTGTTGTCCGGATGAATCGGTATTGGGGGGTTTGAGGAGGGAAGAAGTTGACTGATTGAGGTCGGGCGTCCTAGGTAAGGCGGAAACCGGTAGAGGCTTGTCATCAGCTGAAATAATAGATAGATCCTCGCCGTTCCACTGGTCACCCCTTTCGTGATCATTCTGGAAAAGGTCAGCTCATAATCTATCCCAACACCGTTGGTTTACTGTACCTTTGCAGTGTAGAGCCAGAGGGTATAGCCTTCCAGGCCAGAGTTTTCGACTCCGAAATGATTCGCATCCATGGCGGCCGACTGACTGGAGTAGTCCCCAGTCTTGTACGCGTGCTTGTTGTCCATATCATAAGGAATGCCGAACTCTGTCATTATGCAAGGATGGTTGCCGATAAAGTCGAGCCCTTCTTGGCGCATGGCCGCGTGCTGGTCTTTGAAGCAATTGCGGATGGCTGTTTCCCCGATCTTGATCGCAAGACCCGGATGCCAGTACCGCCCACGAAGCACACCAAGCACATCAACGTTCCAATTACGGTTCCAACTTTTGGTCATGAGGGTAATGCCATCATACCAATGCGGGGCATATACAAGCAAAGGATCATCGCCGTCAGAAGTTCCCTTGATATTTGGAGGGATTTCCATGGTTGGGCCTTGGAGCAGTATAATTGCGTTGTGGTGTTGATCACGAATTGAGTCGCGATATTGCCGAAAATGGTCCATATAGTGATGGTCTGCGAAATAGGTGTAATCGACATGCTCTCCGGTGGTTGGGTGTCGCCCAAAATAGTCCTTCTTGAGAAGGGTATCGGTAGATGGGTCCCACACACCGTGTTGCGCCCAAATACATTCACCCAGCTTCCACCCAGGATCCCTCTTATAACCGTAGCGAGAATCGTCATAGTTGGCAGGCAGCCAAGCGGTCTCGCCTTGGGGGTCGATAAGAGCACGTCCGACTTTGTAGGGACCCATTCCACCCATGTCCCAGGTCTCCACCTCAACAGCTCGACCCGATCCCGTAAGGATCGTTTGCCATATTGTTGGGCATGTCCCTTTTTTCAGGGCTTGCTCTTTGGGAATAACACTAATATCCTCGTAGCTAATTATGCCCTTGTTTGGCTCATTCATGCTCTCCCACCCGAACACAACGTCGTTTTCAATGCCACCGGCTTCGTGTATTCGCTTTGCAAGGTGAGCGCACGCGCGGATGAAATGACCTTGGAGGTAGTCCTGGATGTTCATCCCGTCGATGATGCATTTTGGCGCAAAAGTCTTCCCGCCGAAAAAAAGGGTAAACATGGTGGCGGCAGCAAGGCGGTAGTAGTTTGTCGCCCAGATCATTTTTGGGAACTCATCAGGATTCGAATATGTATTCTGCACGACAGCAGCTTCCGTGGCTGCGAAGCTTTGCGGGTTCAGTCCGGCTGCGTATAGCGTCCACATCGGTGCCCCTGACCCGCCTGAGAACCGAGACCACTGGAGGAGGATGTTAGCACCGTTTTCTCGTCCATCTTGAGAGCGAGACGTACCACATCCTGATGAGGATCCATAAATATGTAGAAGCCATACTCCTTCGCGATGCGAAGAATATCAATCGTGTGTTGGACCCATTCCTCGTCGTAGATACCAGGCCCGGCAGCCTCGATGGCCTCCCAGGTGAAAACGTAGCGGATCGTGTTGTAGCCGAAGCGTTTTAAACGGGAGAAATGAAGGTGCGCATCTTCTTTGGGAAAAGGTCTGCTGGTAAACTTGACGTTGTCGCCGTCGAAGAAGTCGGTGACCACATGGGAGGGCTGGTCGGGCGCGCTCGGATACTTGGCATCGCCAGCGACGTTGATGCCTCGTAGGGTCACCTGGCGGCCGTGAACATCGCGAAACTTGCCATCCTCGATTACAAGTCGGAACTCAGTCATGGCTTTGATTTCTCCTTGCAGCCTCTGCAAGAACCCGACAATCGTAGACAGAAGAAACTGGGGAGAAAAGGGGCAGTTGCTAGGCGAGATGCGAGATGACTTTCTTGGTCACTGTTGACGGCGGCCACAAGGTCCCGCTGCCCTGCTGCGCCCAGGTCCGAATGACGTTCGGCTGGACAGGGGGTATCACAGGCGCAACCATGACTCTCGACGTCACATTGGGGGTTAGGGTTATACAATGTGGCGTCGGACCCCTGCTCATCATTTGTCGTCTGAGGTGCTCAACGCGTCTTCGCGCCTTCAAGGGGTTTTCACGCGACTGACCCCTCCAACATAGTGCTCGCAGAATTGATGTCGCAACATTGTTGACAAAACGTCAAGACTTTCGACAGCCTTGCATACTATACCGAAACATTCAACTAAAACTCTCCAAGATAATTGATATGCCCCATTCCGTGAAGCAGAAAGCTGAAGCCTCGCCGTCCACCGAAGTCGAGATGACCCAGCCTGCGACAAACGAGGTCGCCGACCAGCCCATGCACGAAGATGTCGACATGGCCGATGCCAACAGCCAAACTCAGGGCCCGGATACAGCTCAGGACGAAGATAGCGATGTCGAAATATCCAATAAAGGGCCAGAGCGAAGTGGTACGGCAAACGGCGCGGCGGGAGTAAAGCTTGAGGATTTGTTCGATATGGGCTCAGATGACGATGAGTTTCCCAGCTCGGCCGCCCCAGCAAAAAAGGAGACCCCCAACTCACCGGACCTCTTACCATCCTCTTCGCCGTAAGATACTATGCGCAGCTCCCCTATACGAGCGGCTATCCTAATGATTCTTTCAGCGAAGCGCAACCTCCGTCCCAACACAACGGCTCCGACCCTGAACTCCTCAGAAGCTTCTACCAACGTCTCTTCCCCTGGCGCTACTTCTTCCAGTGGCTGAACCATAGTCCTCAGCCTACTCTCGACTTCGAGCACAGAGAGCTCTCCTTTATGCTGCCAAATGATGCGGTGATGCGATACCAGTCATACCGAACCTCAGATCTGTGAGTAATCTTGCCACCCAAAGCCCTATAGCTGCTGATACTGGGCGAAGCCTTCGCAAAGACGTGCTACGTCTCATGCCGACCAGAATCGAGATCGGGCCCGTGTACACAACAAACCCGCGGGAGCGCAAACTGATGCAGAATGCTGCCGGTTTCCGCCCCATCTCCAAGGAGCTGTGCTTTGATATAGATCTGACAGACTACGATGATATCCGGACGTGCTGTGATAAGGCTAATATCTGCAACAAGTGTTGGCAGTTCATGACAATGGCGATCAAGGTTATCAATGCCGCGTTGCGTGACGACTTTGGCTTCAAACACATCATGTGGGTCTACTCAGGTCGAAGAGGTGTCCACGCCTGGATCTCGGACAAAAGCGCGAGAATCCTGGATGACTCGAAGAGGAGAGTGATCGCAGGTTATCTGGAGGTCATTGTTGGAGGCGCTCAGAGCGGAAAGAGGGTGAACCTGCGCCGGCCTCTGCACCCTCACATTACGTATGTCTACCCCTACCAGACATTTACACCTGATGGCTGATTACTGACGCTTGGAGACAGACGAAGCATTGATCTTCTCAAATCTCACTTTCAGGAGGATGTTCTCGAGGCCCAAGACCCCTGGAGGTCCTCCGAACGAGCAGAAAAGCTACTCCAGTTGTTACCTGACAGGGAGCTACGCGAAGCTCTCAAAAGGAAATGGGACTCTTCCCCCGGCCGCTCGTCCATATCGAAATGGGCCGACATCGATGCGGTGGCAAAGACCAGCGCGGGCAAGAACTTTGATCCCAAGGCGCTTCTGGATGCCAAACAGGACATTGTGCTTGAGTACACATACCCGCGGCTAGATATCAACGTCAGCAAGAAGCTCAACCATCTGCTCAAGAGCCCCTTCGTCATCCACCCTGGCACCGGCCGCGTCTGTGTGCCCATTGACCCACGGCATTTCGAGGACTTCGATCCACTCTCAGTTCCGACTGTCCAAAGTCTGATCCAAGAAATCGACGCGTGGACGGAGCCGGAGGTGAAGTCGGAGAAGCAAACCCTCGACTGGGAGAAAACCAGCCTGAAGCCGTACATAGAATATTTCAGGACGCATGTAAATGCCATGATGAGGGACGAGCGAGATGTCAAGGTGAAGCGAGAGCGAGATGGCGAAGATACTGGCGAGCTTTGGTGATAGTTACGTCTTCGCGACGAGATTGGGTTGTGTGCGATTGTATTTGTAATATGCACGACCGAAATGACAATGGGGATAGTGGGATTCCGGATACATGAAAAGCATCATAGCCGTTTCATGGTGGATGGTTTTGTACGACGAGCTTGCACACTCGAATACCCCAGCTACATGGCAGCTACCGATTCCCCCCTTTTCTTCTTTCGTTTTGAGAAAGTCTATTTGTACCGCAGTTCTGCAATCAAGTTGAACACCTTATATTCGTTTTTCTACGCTTATGGAACCGGCGACGCCGCATCTCCTGTGTTGGAGACATCCTCCACCATGGTGTCCCCTTCAAGGTTCTCTAATTCTTGCTCCTCAGCATCTGCCTGGGAGCCTCCAGTCTTCAAGGTGCCTCCTTTGCGCTTTGGGATTATATTCAAGAACGACTCTCCCCAATCACCGCACTCGAGCCACTTGACCATGATCTCGATGACTTGGTTCGTCGTGAGAACATAACGGTCCTGCATCTTCATGTACTCTCCGATTGGCAGCTTGGCAGTGCGGACTTTGTATTCGTTTGCACGCTTGAAGCAGAGCCCCTTCTCCCTGTTCCTGTCCACCAGTCCACCAATGACATATGTTGTGTTGGGCTCAAGCCTCTTGAGTGTGTATGGTGACTCCGATGAGAGATATACGATTGACTGGTCGAGCTCCTCGCCTGCTGCCGGCGGAGAAGAGCCTGCACCATCGCCATAGATTGTAGCAGGGTCATCCTCCCGGGGGGCAAGAAGATCATTGATCTCACCCCCTTGCTCGCTCGCCATCAGCTTTTTTGCCTCCTTGGCCGCATCGAGGAAATCGCCCTCAAGGATATGAACACCCTTCCACCGATGGTGCGAATTTTCCAGCACTGTCTCGAACCGTGTCTTCAGCTTGCCCTTCCATGAGCTGACAAATAAATGCCCTTGGAATCTTGCCTTGCGATTCTGCGAATACGCACGGGTGATCTGGCTCGACAGCGAGACGATCTCGGGCTCGCGCATGTACTGCTCGAAGTCGCAATCAACCACGAACGCGATAGGTACTTGTCGCGGCTGCCATAACTCTCCCTGTGGTCGCAACACCGTATTGAGATCGAGTCCCGCGGCCTTAGCTGCGGCTATCTTTTCGTCGCGCTCGGCGCGCTTGCGATCCTGTCTGGCGTGTCGTTTCTCCTTGCGCTTGGACTTGCGGTCTTCCTTATACTCCTCGTATTGCTGCTGCCGTTTCAGGCGCTTGAGTTGGTTCTTGGAAAGGGGCGTTCCAGACTGGTTGGCTTCCCCGTTTTGCGCCCCTCTTCTTTCACTTTCCTCGTCGTCACCAGGGGCGGGTCTGTCTTCCCTCTCGAGCTCCGTCTCGGCTTTGCGCTTGCCATTGGTTGTTGGAGGGGATTCTTGGCGGTCTGTGGCCGTCGAGTTTCCTTCGTCCGTATGTGGAATGGTTCCTTGGGGTATGATATCCGTCATTGCCGTGGTAATGGCGTCGTCGCTCATGGTGGGCGGTTGCGGATTCCAATGTAGTCGATGCGGGAGCTTGATTTTTTGGTGGGGTTACAAGAAAGCTCCCGTTGAGCGGCATAACGTTGCAGGGATACAGGGGTACAGGGGTTGAAGGGCGGTGAGCCGATCTGCTGCGCGCTAGGGAACGCACGACGCGTCAACCCAGCGACTTTTTAATCGAAGTCGCGTCTCCCCAGAAGCTCGTGCATCCGCTACCACAATTCCAAACAGCTGCTCCCTTTTCAACCGGCCTCCCGCACTGAACGATGCCAACGTAGGATTGCATACGGGACTTGTTATTTGTGTTTTCATACTGAGCGATAACCCAAAATGTCTTCCAGGCCTGAACTGAAGGTCATTAACTCTTCTGTCCTGTTTTGCAGGCTCCATGACGGGTACATTTTGCTAACTTGAGTGCAGGTCGATGATGAACATGGCTTCATCCGCTTCTTCAAGTCTCTCCCGGATCTGGGTGAAGACTCCATCCGCATCTTTGATCGGGGTGACTGGTACACCGCTCACGGCGAGGATGCCAACTTCATTGCCCGAACTGTATACAAGACAACATCGGTAGTCCGACAACTTGGCAAGAGCGACCACACGGGCTTGCCATCTGTGACCATGACCATGACTGTCTTCCGTCAGTTTCTCCGCGAGGCATTATTTAAGCTCGGCAAACGAGTTGAAATCTGGGCAAGCCCCAGTGGGCGAATGAACTGGAAGATCGTCAAGCAGGCATCGCCTGGCAACTTGCAGGACGTCGAGGACGAGCTGGGTGGCCAGTTCGAGGGCGCTCCTGTTATCATGGCTGTCAAAATCTCTGCCAAGGCAACAGAGGCCAGGACCGTTGGCGTTTGTTTTGCGGACGCGAGCGTCAGGGAGCTAGGCGTGAGCGAGTTCATCGACAACGACCTGTATTCCAACTTTGAGGCCCTTCTCATTCAACTTGGCGTTAAAGAATGTCTGATTCAACCCGACAGAGAAAAGGAGAAGGACCCGGAGTTGGCAAAGATCAAGCAGATTATTGACAACTGCGGAGTCGCCATTACGGAGAGAACGGCAGGGGAATTCGGCATTAGGGATATCGAGCAGGATTTGGCTCGCCTCCTTAAGGACGAGCGGTCGTCCTCGCTGCTTCCCCAGACAGAATTGAAGCTTGCAATGGGTTCTGCGGCTGCCCTGATCAAGTATCTGGGAGTGCTCCAAGATCCATCCAACTTCGGCCAGTACCAGTTGTATCAGCACGATCTAGCGCAGTTCATGAAGCTGGACGCAGCGGCGCTGAAGGCTCTCAACCTGATGCCCGGCGCGAGAGACGGATCCAAGACGATGAGTTTATACGGCCTCCTAAACCACTGTAAGACGCCAGTGGGCAGCAGGCTTCTCTCACAGTGGTTGAAGCAACCCCTCATGAGCAAGGACGAAATTGAGAAGCGACAGCAACTTGTTGAAGCCTTTGTGAACGACACCGAGCTTCGGCAAACAATGCAAGAGGAACACCTCCGATCCATCCCTGATATTTATCGCCTGTCCAAACGCTTTCAGCGCAACAAGGCGACCCTGGAGGACGTTGTCAGAGCATACCAAGTCATCATTCGCTTACCCGGCTTTCTCGGCACGCTTGAAGGCGTTATGGACGAAGCATATCGTGATCCGTTAGACGCGGCATACACCAATAAGCTCCGCGAGCTGTCAGACAGCCTTGTGAAGCTCCAAGAAATGGTCGAGACAACTATTGATCTTGATGCTCTGGACAATCACGAGTTTATCATTAAGCCGGAATTTGACGATAGTCTTCGCATAATTCGGAAGAAGCTCGATCGACTCCGGTCCGATATGGATAGGGAGTTTGCTGACGCCGCAAGCGACCTGGGCCAGGAGAAAGACAAGAAGATTTTTCTTGAGAACCACAAAGTTCACGGCTGGTGTATGCGTCTCACCCGGACGGAGGCAGGTTGCATTCGCGGTCACTCCAAGTACTTGGAGTGCTCGACACAGAAAAACGGCGTCTACTTCACAACGAAGACTCTCCAGGCGTTCCGCCGCGAGTTCGATCAGCTCTCACAGAATTACAACCGCACTCAGAGCAGTTTGGCAAACGAGGTTATTGGCGTTGCCGCTTCGTACTGCCCTGTACTCGAGAGACTCGCTGGTGTTCTTGCGCACCTCGATGTCATTGTGTCGTTTGCACATTGCGCTGTACACGCGCCAACGTCCTATGTGCGGCCCAAGATCCATCCACGCGGCGAGGGCGCGACAGTACTCACTGAAGCTCGGCACCCCTGCATGGAAATGCAAGACGATGTGCAATTCATCACCAACGATGTAACGCTGACGCGTGACACCTCGTCCTTTCTCATCATCACGGGTCCCAACATGGGTGGCAAGTCGACGTATATTCGACAGATCGGCGTCGTGGCGCTCATGGCTCAGATAGGCTGTTTTGTGCCCTGCTCTGAGGCCGAGCTGACCATCTTTGACAGCATCCTGGCCCGTGTCGGTGCCAGTGACAGCCAGCTCAAGGGCGTGTCGACCTTTATGGCCGAGATGTTGGAGACGGCCAACATTCTCAAGTCGGCAACAGCCGAGAGTTTGATCATCATTGACGAGCTCGGCCGCGGTACGTCAACATACGACGGCTTCGGTCTCGCTTGGGCTATCTCGGAGCACATCGTCAAGGAAATCGGCTGCTTCGCCCTGTTTGCCACCCACTTCCACGAGCTGACAGCTCTCGCCGAGCAATACCCCCAGGTCCGTAATCTACACGTAACAGCACATATCAGCGGTACCGGCGAGAATAGCAAGGACGAGAAGCGTGAGGTCACTCTGCTCTACAAAGTCGATGAAGGGATCTGCGATCAGAGCTTCGGCATTCACGTCGCCGAGCTGGTTCGCTTCCCTGACAAGGTGGTCCGGATGGCCAAGCGCAAAGCCGATGAGCTGGAAGATTTCACAAGTAAGCACGACGTCGCGGCGGGCGAGTATAGCAAGCAGGATGTCGAGGAGGGCAGTGCCCTGCTCAAGGATGTTCTAGTTAAATGGAAGGAGGAGGTGGAAGGCGCGGGTATGAGCAAGGAGGAGATGGTTGCAAAAATAAAGGAGCTGGTAAAGCGGGACGAGAAGCTGCTTGCAAACCCGTTCTTCCAGAGTATCAAGACGTTGTAAATGGTATGGTGGGTAATGATATGCTGCTGGGAATCACCTGTCTTGTTTGGCGTTTGGCGGTTGGGTTTGGGGTTCTCTGGGTTCTCTGGAGGGACGGGAAGCAATACTATATGAGATTGATAGATATTTTCACGGCGGGAACAGTCTAGGTCCTGTTTTCAATGCTCAAAGGGTGCGTGCGGCAGGGAGTAATGTACACCGCACACCGATATTTAGTGGCCTAGAGAATTGAGTGAATCGTATACCTTGAGATGTCACGAATCAGAATCTAGTGCGGACTTCCGTGCTGGCGCCTCTTAAGAACTCCGATGGGAACACGGCGCTGACGACTCGTATTTGACAGAATTAGCATCCACATAGCCTTGAGAATCACAACAGTGTATTACTACATGAAATTAAGCTAATATCGCTGGCCTGTTGCAGAATGCAAGTGCCGTCGGAAACACTATTCGCGGCTTCGTCTACCCGACTCGCTTGCAGTTCCCTCCCTCCCAATGCAAAGTATAAAACCCTTCTACGCTATCAGATTGACCCCAGGTTGCGCTCACCGTTGCGGAGTCGGCAAATTGAGTTGCATGTCTGCGAATAACCCAGCCAAAGAGAAGCCATCCTCCTAGTTGATGCTGTAAGGCGGAGGATCCATCTGGACGTCCTCAATGTGGACTGCATTGCCATCTGTTTGTGGTGCCTGTGTCATCTCGACCTCTGGAGACGGGTTCTGACGCTGTGGGACGCTAACGAGCTGGCTGATTTCCGACTCCCGAACGTAGGCTAGATAATACGGCTCGCCCTTGGTGTTGAGCTCCTCAAACACAAACTCCTCAGGGTGAACGGAGACCCGAGTATCGTTATACTTTCGCCAGATGTCGTGTTCGAAGTCGTGGATCCATACCCAATAGTGACCGGCTGACGCCGTGGCGCCCGCGTGGCAGACTACAGCATGAAGACGGTAGCCGACCTTTGTCATGTCTTTAAACTGGCCATCCTTCTCGGACTTCAAATGAGTTTTCTCGTCTTCTGCGGCCGCGTTGAAATTAATCCAGAACTGATCCAATGAGGCTGCAGGCATTCGGGGGGCTGTCTCGACCTTCTCAGGGGGTGGTTGATGGGCGGAGACTGGTGAATACTCGACAACGACGTCGGTATGTCTGGCACATAGATCTTTGATCGTCACATCTACCATGCCCCAGTCATCATCCACAGTTGCGCTTGACGCGCTAGACTGGACGGGCGACACTTCATTTTGCACACAATCCAAGCCCTCCATCACCAGAAACCCATCGACCTCGTCCATATCAATAAGCTCCTCCGGGTTAGCTTTAGGTGCAAGGCTGGAACTCTTGGCAGGTGTGCTGGACTCCTTAGCCGGCTCTTGGTTGGCGGGTTCTATCTCATTGATCCGGTTCTTCAAGTCCCACGCCCGTTTTTGAGACCGGAAGAGATCAGAGCTAGGCTCAGTGGTGTGCATAAAGCGATCGAGATATAACGTCTCGGGGATCTTGATCGGATTCGAGTTTTTGCTGACGCCATCCGAGCGCTGGATGCAAATGTGGAAATTTGGGGCCGGCCGCTCAATGGTGGTGAATGACAAGAGATCGCCAGGGAGGCGTTCAAGATCAAACGAGACAGCAAGAGCATCGTACAGGTCCCGACGTCCCGATTTGGCGGGATACGCAGTTACCCAGCGGTCGGATCGGCTCGAGCGGTTCCAATTCTCCTCGTCAGTCTTCTTTCGGTTGTCGATGAACGTTGAGAAGAACGCTTGTTCGATAGGATCCGGCCCGGCATCGGGATGACCAACATGTGCGACTTTGTATGCGGCCCGAAGGTGATCAATGGCATTTCCCATAACTTCGTCAACGTCCATCTGGTCGGATCCGACGTTGGGTTTGTCAAGTTCAACAGCAAGCTCCTCCACACTCAGCTTCGAGTTCTTTGTATCGACATCCTTGTGGGCAGGAGCAGATGGGGCGTCCGGAGCATCTATCTCCATTGCAGTGGACCCATCTTTGCTGGCCTCATCGTGACTAACTACCACGTAGGAAGAAGGGTCATCGTCCGGTTTATCGACAAGGGTCTGTGAGCTGACAACGCTAGCCGTTTCCAAGCTTTCCGGCACGGAATCAACAGTAACCTTCGGCTCACTGTTCTCACCAACACGGGGCGGGAGAGGCGGGGCATCTTTGTTGGCAGGTCCAACCGTTGGGGCTGCATCCTCCACCAGTGGGCGGACCTTTTCGGGTCTTAGGAGTGCGGCATTAGCAAGACGCTGTCTGGGCGTCACAGACCGATCTTGAGAGGCCTTCAGCGACTGAAACAAAGTGTGCAACTCGCGAGAGACTATAGGCTGATTAGTGGGCGAGCGTGGAAACACAAGCAATAAGGAGGTGGGACTTACATTCCGAACCAACAAAGGCTCTCCCTGGCTCTAAATCAGACGAGCCGGTGCTTTTCAGTAAATCTTGCACTCCTTGCTCGGTAGGCACAAGCTGAGATTGCTCAGAGTTGAAAACAACGTCTCTGACGGCATTGACCGAGTAGAAATACTGGAGAATACTATTGAGATAGCAAGTGTTGCGCAAATTACCCAATCCAACGGGTAGGTCCCTGTCGACAGCGCCGCCGTCGGATTGTTCGCCCGCGATGCCGCCATTAGCGGCGTTCAAGGCATTTTGAGCCTGACGCCCAGAGCGGATATCGGCGAGGATAGTGTCGAAAGCTGCTCTCTCGCTTTCACTATCGCTAGAGTGTAGCGAGATGGCTTCGAGCGCCATGATAGTGAGCTCGACGTCCAGATCCTGCGCAAAGTTAACAGCTGCGCTCCCTCTCTTCCCACTTTAGGAATTATGAAACCGAATGCCATTTACCTGTATTGTACTTTGAGCAGACACCGCAATGCTTTCCAATGGCCACGTAGGGTCAACTGACAGATACGTGCAGGCCTCTGAATGCTCCATTTGAGTCATATATACTTCGCTCAGTATTTCATTGTCATTGCGATCCTTGCCGATCTGGAGCAAGGCGGCTCTGTGTGCTGACTTCTGCGCAGGGGACTGCTCGCGAAAGTTTTTGTACACGTTGATAAAAAAACTAGCGGGCTCGGAACGGGTCCTATCAAGATTGAAATGTGCATAGGCTTTGTCCACGGGGTCGTCGCTGGTGGCATTTGTCGTCTGCACCTGCTGATCCTGCTGAGCAAAGCAAAAGACTTGAAAATCGACGTCTCTGCGCAGCCCCAAGTTGTTGAGGGCCGAAAGATATGCCTCTTTGTGTCCTGGGTCAGTATGAACCTGTCTGTGGAATGCCCATTTCAGTGTTTCGTCGTCTGCGTCGGTTGCAGCGCCCAGAAGCCGGAAATCAGCGGCCTCCTCTTTGATAGCTGTTTTACCTCCTTGACCAGGACCCAGGGTAGCTTTCAGCGCCTTCTCCAGAGACGCTCGGGCGATGGGTGAGATGAGCCTCACAACTGTGTCCCCAGAATCTGGCGAGCTTTCCTCCAACAGGGCCTGCACTTCCCCCCTTACATCCTCAATAAAGGCACGATCCGACTTCAGTGGTGTCTTTCCCTCCTGTACATCCAGCTTCGGGGGCAGCCAGAAGCCTTCTACGCGTCCTTCCTCGGCCTCCTCCACAGGCTCGAACTCAAATCCAAGGTAGTGAAATATGTGATCGCAACTCGTTCCAAATTGAACCATGAAGGTCTTGTTCCTGGACGATATCCTTTTCCGTTTCTCTTCAGGTGCAGACTCAACCACATCTTTGAGGTAGGCGTTGAGCGTCTGGAGTGACGTTGTTACGTAGCGATGCACTGCCTCTGGGCCGATATTAGCGTAGCGGTCAGGATCTTCCTCCCTCGCAACATTCAGGGCTTGTGTTATCCTCTGCTCGTCGGAGATCAGGTGGATCCATTCCGGCACCAGCCGCGGCGCCGTCACCTCAACCTCAATGGTCTGTGTACAAGCCGAACATGTGTACAGGGCGTGGCAGCGGAGGGGATACAGCTTCACTGCCGGATCATTTTCCACGTTCGCAGGGCTAAACTCCTCTATGCCGTTCAATAGAAAGTGATGCTGGGGATTATCTCGCAACGAACCACAGCTGCCGGCAGAAATCTTGAAAACGAAATGATACCGGCAGGATCGACACAAACAGGAGAGCACAGCTTCGCCCCCCGGGACATTGGTTTCGTCGTAGCTCTGGGTCGGTATGACGATAAGGTCATGCTCAACACTTGCGTTGGTTTTCCGCCGATAGAAAGCCCTCAATCTCGGGCAGGCCCATTCAGAGGGATTGGCCTCCTGAGGTGAGTCGTGAGGATTGTCATCAAGGAGTCCAAGATGCCAATCCCCTATGAGACGCCTTGCCAAGCGACCAGGCATGGCACCAGGATCCAGCACTCCTGGTTCTTCAACGCGCACTATTGAGAACGGGTTAGCGATGTCCGGCGCAGCTTTCACATAGTGCAGCCAGGTGAGGCTAAAACCAAACGGCAAGTGCTAGCTTCTCACAGCGGAGAGGAGCCCCCTAACGAAACCAACACCGGCTAGGTAGGAATGAAAGGGATCATTACTCTTTGCAGCGCGTTCCCAAGTCTGGGTTCTGTGGTCCTTAGAGCGCTTTCTCTTGGCGGTGGTGGGACTGTGGTCGGCTTTGGTGTGGACGATCTCTGCCGAGGGTGACTGCAACACTGCGGAAGCAATCCTGACTCAGATGTCCTCGTCCCGAAGCACCCCGGAAGTGCTCGGGATGTCGGGTTTGTGATGCAACACACGATCGCTGGTGATGCGGCGTTATGGCAAGAGAGCGGGAAAGCAAGGGGTAGAATACAAAGAGAAGATTTAGGGAGCTCAAGGGTTCGATGCAAGCTCCTTGGTTGGCGGTGACCCGGCTTGTGGGCTGAAGGTTAAGACCGAAGGTCCAGATCAAGAGCGGGGGTGATGTTGATTACAGGTGGTACCTAGTGTTGTAACACCACCGGGATCTTTGGTGAAGTGCCGAACCCTGCTGTTTGCAACGAGTTGAATGACGGACACCAGCACGCAGCTTCGACAGCCGCGGCGGGGGAATAGGAAATATGAGATGGGTTATCCAGGAGCATACGTCGTCCGTGTGCGTGGCTGGTTGCGGTAGTTGTCTGCCCAAGTGGCAACTCGAAGTAGAAGGAAGGTTGGAGAGTCGGATGTGGTGACGAAGGGTGACCCCAGCTGACGCAGCCTCGTTCGCCTGCTGAGGTTAGGTACAAATTGGAGATCTGGGCTCTGACGGGCCAGCTGTTGAGTGCCAAGCAGAGCCTCTGCCGCCCTTGCAGCTTTGATTACCTAACCTGTTTTTCACCTTTGATCAATGTGGAGCGACTCTGAGCTTCAAACATGGGCAGAAATCATGATTTCATCTTATCCCAAGAAATAGCTAATTACGCAGCGGATACAGGAATTTTCGGTTACCTCTGTTTGCCGCCTGAGTTTACACGAGGACTGGGGACTAGCGAGCAACGGAGCCAAGGTCCAAATCGGGTCGTCTGGTATCCGCTCAGAAGGATCCTTCACGTGCCCAAAACCGTGACCTCTCCCGCTTTTCCCATGTCTTCCGAACCAATCAAGCCGGCCCAATTCCAACCGAAGCACAGAGCTCCTCCTCACTAACTCGGCATTCTCCCACCGCGCACCATAAAGCTCTCCCAGCTCGTTTTTTTCCTCGTTCTCATCTTCTCCCAGCAGCCACCAAAATGGCGCCGCACGGCGATGATGACCATTATCAACCCAAGGATGCCATTTCCAATGGCATCAAAGGCGCCCTCATAACCGGTGGAGCGGGTCTCTTCATGGCTGCTGTCCAGAACTCGCTGGCGAAGCAGAATGTCGGCGCCTGGGGCGTCTTCACTCGCGGTGGTGGCGTGATAACCACCTTCGGTACGTTGGGATCAGTCTGCCTTGCTCTTCTCACTCCTCTCGACGATCAATTGCTTACCTGATACCTTTGCAGCTACCACCGGTGGCGTCTTCGTCTTCTCCCACTGTGTCGCCGCGAACCTGCGCCAGAAGGATGACCACTACAACACGGCCATTGCAGGTGGCCTGGCTGGCGCGGTTATGGGTCTAAGGAGTGAGCAGTGCACCTTTCAGTAGATGGGCGACGGGCAGCGAACTGACAAGATCACCAGCCGGACGGATGCCTCGCATCTTCGGATACGGCGCTATGTTCTCCGTCATTATGGCGGTGGCCGACTTCACAGGTGGCAGTCTCAAGGGCAAGAGGGACCCGGAAGTCGACGAGTATGAGCGGAAGGTAGCTCTTCGTACGAACCGAAGGCGACCAATTGAGGAGACGATCGCTGAGGTCGGTGAGGGACGATGTGAGTTATTTAACCCCGGTCCCTACCCTTATCCGCCAGTACTGACTTTCGCCCAGCTATTCGCCCTCCTGGTTACGAGGAGCGGAGGAGACAACGCCTCAAGGAGACGTACGGGATTGACATCCAGACTGTCTCCGCAGACCCCAATGCTACATAAGCAATAGCTAAAGGGTCGGCCCTATTCAGGGCTTTGTATACATAATCAGCATACAAGGCGCTTGCCGTAGATAATGGGAAGGCTGTATAATATGGCGCATCGTCATGCAGACCGACTCGTTCTACAGTTTGACCAGGTACGTTTCATTCTCCTTTTTCACACTCCTGGTTTCGATGATGATTTCTCGCAAGAGAGGCTGTTTATGATTCTTTATGATTATAACCAATCACCTACATTGTTCTATTTCTGAGAAAACCACACAATCCCTCAATATTATGCACTTTCAGCACTTCGTTGATGCTAACTGAGGGCCACAGTCAGATCTTGTCCGATCCATATTTGTGTATACGCAACACGACGAACAATCTCGCATCGTCTCGTCAACTTGACGTCAGCGTGCGAGGCTGCTTCGGCATTCTATTGCTTATTGGCTTGTCACAGACAGCCCACCACCATATCTTCTCAGGGTTTTGTGTTATAACATGTGTAGAGACTCAATTCCCTCACATCCGTGAGCTGAAACCCACACATGCGTGACCCGTTCTAAAGACATCAAAGTCTTCAACTGATTACAACCCTGGCGTTCACCTGAGCTTGACCTTTCTTCCATGGTCTCTTTCAGTTATATTTTATTGTCCAGGAAGATTGAACCCACGTCCGATTACTCACCACGGCTTTCGTTGGCTTCTAGCTATGGAAGCCGAGGTCCATATTCAGGCCGACATCCCCACACTTTGTTCATAGAATGCCGTTTCAAGTTTTAGGATCGATATGACGTTCAGATTTGAGACTTTTGCTATACATTAGCTAGGCCGCGTCATATAATACCAATTTCCTCAGAATTGCTCGCTCAAGAGTGTCACATTGGAACAAATCAGGAGCTCAGTATGCTTCTATTGCTGTCTTTTTCCTGATCCTCTGATATATAAAACAGTCAAATGCTTTCCCCGGATGATAATGCAGAGAATAACGAGTTCCGAGACAAAAGAATGTTGCAAAGGTAAAGGACCGGCCCCCTGCTCTGTCCCGAGCAGGCCCTGGGAATCCCGCATGCCATCCTTGATATAGAAGTACATAGAAGCTTTATCTTTTGCTTGTTACTTCCAACGCCAGCCACATATTCTTCTTCTTCTTACCACACCGCTTACAACTTCATGCCCAGCATCTTGGCCACCCTCATGCTCTGTCTTATGCTCAGGTCGAGCATGATCTCCTCGCTACCACCGGGAATGGCGTACGCGCGGACGTCGCGGTACAGGCGCTCGACCTTGCCGCCCTGGCCGCCGCGCGAGTACGAAAGACCGCCAAAAATCTGCGAGGCCTCGCGGGCGCAGAACTCGAACGTCACGGTCGCCTGGGCCTTGAGCGAGGCAATGGGCCCGCCAAGACGCAGCATGGCCTCGGTCTCGCCCATCTTCTCGCATTGGTAGATGACGTTCTCGAGCCAGTTGTAGCTGGCCTCAATCTGGCGGGCCATGTGGGCCAGCTTGAGGCGGATGACCGGATGCTCGATGAGCTTCTTGCCAAAGGTGCGACGCTTGTTGGCGTACTTGACCGACTCCTCGTAGCAGACGCGCGAGAAGCGCAAGCACTGGATGATGATTCCGATACGCTCGTGGTTGAAGTTGGTCATGATGACACGGAAGCCCTGGTTCTCCTTGCCGATCAAGTTCTCAATGGGCACCTTGACATCCTCGAAGGTGATGTAGGTCGTGCCGCTAGACCACACGCCCTGGCAGTCCATGCGGCGGGTGGAGACGCCGCCGAAAGCGCGCTCGATCAGGAGCAGACTGACGCCGCTCATGCCCTCAGCACCTGTGCGCACAGCCGTCGTGAAGTAGTCGCACCAAATCCCGTTGGTGATCCACTTCTTCTCGCCGTTGACAATGTAGTGCTTGCCATCCTCGCTCAGCTTGGCCTCGCACGTCAGGTTAGCAACGTCGCTGCCGGCATCGGGCTCCGTGATGGCAAGGCAGATGCGCTTGTCGCCGTTGAGGATGCCGGGCAGGATGCGGTCGAGCAGCGGCTTCTTGCCGAACTTGACGAGTGGCGGGCAGCCAATGCCGAAACCGCCGATAACGTTCCAGACGAAACCGCCAGACCCGGTGCGGCTCAGCTCGTCGGTAAGGAGCATCTCGTGGAACAAGTCCCACTTCTCAATTGGCACCGATTGGATCGGGTTCTCGACATAATCCTTCTGGTAATGTGTGCCGAGCAATCCGGCGAGGTATCCCCGGCGACCCATCTCCTTGTAGATCTCGGCCGGCACCTCCTTCTTCTCGTCCCACTCGGTGACATTAGGCTCGATTGCCGTCTCCACCCACTCGCGCACCTCGGCGCGCAGCACTGCGTGGGTCTCGTTGAAGTAAGGGGAGTGATGCTGGAGCAGGGAGCAGAGTCAGCACACAAAACCACATCCCATAATCCACCGACAGATAATAGGGGTTGCAACTTACGCTCTGGTACCAGGCTGGGTCGCCAAAGGGAATCTGCTGGCCAAAGGTCTCCAATGCCTCGGTCTGCTCTGCGGGCGCCGCGACGCCGGAGCTGGCCTTGGGCTTGGACACCTGCTTCTGGGGGACAGGGACGGGCATGGGCTCGGCGGCGGGCTTGGGCTTAGAGTCTAGCGAGCCGACCTGCAGCTGCTTCTGGTACTTCTTGAGGATGCCCTCATTGTGGTACTTCCAGAACTGCTTGGACGCATCCTTGCCGGCGACCCTCTGGAGAATCTTCTTGCCGCCCGGGTGGTCGTCCTGGAACTTTGTGAGGTCGTATACGTCACCGTCGACGACGATCCAGAGCGAATCGGACTTGTTGTGCGACGCAACGTCGCTTTGGCTGAACGTTTTAGACATGGCTTCTGTCTGTGGGCTTCGTGTGAGAACCTTATTTCCCCGGTTGTGGCTGATTTCAAAGTTGCGACAATTAAGAGGCAACAGCGTAGTGGATGAGCAGCAGAGGAAGAGAGATGGGAGAGGGAGAGTCAAAAGTTGACACTCTTGTCAGGGAGTCTTGCTCTCTTGCGGTTTAAAGCGGCCGGTCAGCTTGGGGCCGCCAGACAATCACATGTGAACGCTGCGGCGAAAGGCCTGATGAAAGCAGCGCAGGCCCGGCCAGGCGCCTCCCCTTTTGGCTCCGTCACCGTTCTGGCTTCGGGCTCCGAGGTGCCTTTGGTCTCGTTTGGGGAAAGCTCCCCTGCAATGTATTCGGCTTCTCTGGGCGAGCTCCATGCCATCCGTCTGCGTGATGCCTCGTTCGCCGACGCTGAGAGTCAGTCATGTGTCCCCGCATCGGGGTATTTTTGGCCGGCATGTGACAGCAAGCTGCCCGCTGCAAACATCCCTGGAACATCCCCCGCCTGGCCCCAGCAATCCGGCACACCCCTAGCTGATATCATGCCTTGCCGCTAGCCAATGACCGAGCTGCAGATTACTGGGCCGAGGCAAGTCGCGTCGCAACCGTCCGGCAGCCAGTTGCTTGCACGCAGCCGCGATTCGTGGGGGCTTCAGTACGAATCCGAATTATGTCCACTTGTCTCAATTGAATGGAGCAGGACTGCGTCCCAAGATTATCTTGATCAAAATATTGCTTGGTATTTTACCCCGGCGAGCTTTGCCGCCCTGACCTTGACACCACCAACGCCTAGCCTTCGTCCCTGGATCCCTCGAAATCATACCCCAGAGTTTGGGAGACCGAAGGATGAACCCCACTCCAAAATTGCAAAGAGCCAGCAAGAAATCCGCCTCAAAATCTTAATGCTGGAGAAATTGGGCCTCCGCGCCAGTATGATCCTCCGCGGGCTGCACCGTTGAGCTCCGTGATCATGCTGTGCCGCGGGGCTTGGCCTTAGCCTTAGCCTTCTCCTTCTTTTCCTCCTTGAGCTTCTTTTTCTTAGCGTCATTCTGCTCCTCAAGCTTGCGCTTGTGCGTCTTCTTCTCCTCCTCCGTTTTGGGGAGAATCTTGAAGAAGCCCTCAATTCTCGCCTGCTGGGAGCTCTTCATGTTCTTCTCCAGCCGGGCTGCGCCAGATCGCACGCGGTCCTCCGAGAACCCCTTTTCGTGGACTAGAAACTGCACGAGGCCCTCGATGTCTGGTTTCTCCCATTTGAAGTCACACATCGGGTCGTCCGCCTGCCGCACATCCGGGTTGAAGAAGAGGTCGCGGGCATCCTCATAAGGCCAGTCCTCGGGGATTATATACCTCTCCTTGGCCTTTGCGTCTGTCTTCATGTACTCGACAACCTTCTCTAGCGAGCCGTGATCGCGGATAAGTTTGAGTGCTGTGGTTGGGCCGACTTTCGGAATGGGATCGAGATAGTCGCAGCCGAGGAGGATGCATAGGTCGACAAACTGGGAACAAAACAGATATTAGCAAAGGTCACCTTTGGGTGCCGCACTGCCGTGACATACTTGCTTGCGCTCCATACCCAAGCCTTCCAAGACCTTGTCTACGTGTATCTCCTGGATAGGCTCCTTCCGCTGTTCGCTGAAGGTGAGATGTCGCAGAAGAATCGGAGTGTTGAAGCACAGAGTGTCCATATCCTCGCTCGCAGCAGCATAGACCTTGCCAGCTCGCGCAAGCACGGCACATTGCGCCTCAGCTTCCGTGGGGGCCACAATATAGGGGATACCCATCAACTTGAGCAACCGTTGGCAATCCGCATTGTGTTCCCTCGTGACGCGGACGGTTCTCCGCGAGAACTTTTCAATATCCTCAGCTGTTCCTGTCTCTTTGGCTTCCTCCAGGCCCTCCTGCGCTTCTTGCTTCCTCTGGAAGCGCTTCGCCAATTCGCCCGACTTGAGCTTAGGCGGGGCGCCGTCAAAGACGTACAGAGGTTTGATGCCATTGTCTACCATGCGGAGGGTTCGGTAGAACATTCCCATCAAGTGAGATGTTGTTTCTCCACTTTCGTTCGTGAGCTGTTGGCCATCGGAACGCACGGCGATAAGGAAACTGTAGATGCTCATAGACCTGGCAAAATGTTAGTTCGAGGCAAGGAAAGTGGTTTCGAGGTTCCTCACGCATCCTAAAGAAAGTTAGCTGGAAATAGTACAATAGGATGATGCAAACATACAATGGCAACCTTGCGACCGAATTGGTTCTTGATCTCCCCCTCTTTGATAGCCTCGGGAGCTTCATCCTTGATGATCGAGAAAAGCTGTTTGATACCCATCGTGGGCTATTCTTCGCAGGCTTCGCAATTGAATAGCTGGATCTTGGGCTTCCTCGCCTTGGAGACAAAATACTTGGTGGTAGAGTGCGTGGTGTGCGTGATGGGAGGTTGCAGGTCGTTCGTGATGTCACAAAGCTTTCTCCAGAACGCGCTGCGACGCGCCTTCCGCGATTACAAGTGGGGCAATTAAACTCCCAGCACAGCTGCGTTGATTGGCCAAGCATTTCAACCACCACCGCCTCCCCCCCCTCGACCAGGCAGTGACAACCATTCATCACTTGTAAGCCGCCCCTTCTCAAGAAACCATTTTTGATGCCTCAGTAGGAGAACGGGAATTTCGGGTGGTTTTCTCATTTATTGTGTCAACCCTAATGCACAATTCTCGGACAAGTTGCTGTCCCACCGTCGAGCGAGCTCCCATATGGCTAAAGAACAGGGTCTCCTCCATGCATGAATGCGTAGTCGAAATCCTCGCCCAGTTCTGTGCCGGAGCAGCAAGGCATGGGCTTAATCACATCACAATTCCTCAACCACATCGTGAAAGGCCTTTCAGAGCACATGTAGGCCTTTCAGAATAGGAGATGGCCTGTAATCACTAAATCATAGGCGACGTAAATAGTAAGAAAGTATGGTTCGCGCTGGCTGCTGACGCTATCCTTTCTGTTGGCCCAAGCCTCCGTACCTCCATGCGATGTATCTTCCAGAGGTCAAACGGTATATCGAAATCTTGGTCTGTCGTCACCCAGCTCAGCTAGCTCCTCATCTGAAAGGCCCTCGTGCTCCGGGAGCATCGCCAGCCCGGCAGCTCTCTTTTTATTCTCCCTTGCAAACCAAAACCACAGGAAACCGTACACTAGCGTTGCCATACCGACGATCGATAGGCTTGTGGCGTTGCCTTTCATATATCGCGGCCCTTCATCTGTTGGGCTTGCTGTCTGTGAGCGAGGTTGACCGTCCATCTTCGGCATATCCTACTCACTATACGAATGGCGATAATATCCCACCAAAGTTTGCCATAATAATCTGCATCGCTATGGTTGTGGTTCTCTTGCCGTATCTCGGGCAGTTGCTTGGGAGTTGATTGTGCGTCAGTACGCGGCCAACAGGCTCTCTCCCCTCCTCTCTAGGATGACCGACGTACCCACGCGATTGGCACACCAACCATGACATAAAGCCCTTTCGCAACCAAGAAGCAGCTGCGCGCCCCCTGTTAGTCATTGCAACATGGGGGCAGGGCGCACTAACCCGAGATATTTGACACCTGGGGGTGACGGTGAAAGCAGCACGGCGTATCCAACGACACATACGAGCCCGAAGATGACGGACACCATCCCTCGCTTTTGCAGTCGATCGGATAAAGCCGCAATTATCATATAAGTCGCGGCTCCGACAAAGTAGCAAGGCACCGTAAGAAGCTGGACTTGCTCTGGCTTCCACGACCCAAGGCCCTTGATAATAGTAGGCAAAAACGTCGAGTACCCTGGATAAGGTCAGTTTCTCTGCCATAAAGGGGACCAGGAACTCACCATAAAGCATAATAGCACCACCAAACTGTGCAAATCCAAGCAACCACACCCGCCAGTCTCTGAAGGCACTTATCACATCCGCTTTCTGGAGCTTCTGCGCGCTTTCGGTACAGCCATAATCCATTGCCCGACATTCAACCATCGATTGCCTCTCCTCCTCGCTCAGCCACTTCGCGCTCCGCGGGTCGTCCGGTAGGTATAGGTAGACGACTGCCCCCAAAAGAACGCTGGGTAGACCCTCAATCACGAAAGCCCACCTCCGTGACCTATAGTTGGCAAGGCCATCCATATGGCCAATCCCAAACGCTAACAGGCCTCCAAAGGCCCCTGCAACCGCCGCCGACACAAAAAGATATCCGATTCGAAGGGCAAGCTCGCGTTTGGTGTAAAAGAAGGTGAGATAGACACTAGTCACCCACCACATAGTTAGATCGAGCTTGTCTACCAGAAATGAACAGGAAATACTTACGCTAAACCGGGGAACAGACCGGCCTCGAAAGCACCCAGCAGCAACCGGCAGGCAATCAGCCCGCCGTAACTCTGGACAAGCCCCTAACACGTAGCAATCACTCCCCAGGATGTGGCCAGAAAGCAAATCCAATGGCTCGGGGTGAACTTCTTCAGCACGAGGTTGCTAGGAACCTCAAATGTGACGTAAGTCACAAAGAGGATCGACACGGCCATCTGAAACTGAGCCCCAGTGAGGGCAAGATCCTCTTCCAAGCCGTAGAGACGGGCATTTCCGATGTTTACCCTGACAACCACAACACACCATCAGCCAATGACACCTTTGACGTCGGGGCCAAATCCGAAGTACAATACCTATCCAAGAAGCTGAAGCAATACAGCGCCATTACCAGGGGGGATCAAATGAAGGTCCACCTTCCGCAGCAACTTCCTGTCACGTATCGTCCTTTCTCTCTCGGCGGAATCGAAAGCTAGACCGGTGTTCCCTCGGCGAGTTGATTCCACCTCACCGACCGATTCACCCTCTCCACCCGCCCCCAAATGTTTCTGCTCCCCCTCATCGCCTCGCAGCTTGCCTTTCTCCGCACCGTCCGATGGTATAGTCTCGAGATTCATCCTGCTTTCGGGCCCTAAGGAGTAGTAGGTAGTAAGCACATAAGCTCCTGTAACAGCAAGAAGCACAAACTATAGAGTTCTGATCCAGAACGGCGACAGCAAAAGAATATGGATGGGTTGTATTTGCACACACACCCAACATATATGCCAGACCGGAAGTTTTACAAGCTGTCTGTCCAGTTATCGGCTGTCGATCCCCACGATGTCTTGAACTCGGATCTCGCTTGTTTGCTCGTTTGCTCGTTTGCTTGTTAAGATGAAGTCCAGCACACCAACATAAACAAGCAACGTGGTCGGTGATGGAGGCAATAGAGGGAGCTCCTCAAGCTGGATTCGAGCTCGGATATTGGATTGTTGTGGGTTTACACTAGCTGGTACATGAAGAATCCCGCCGACCTCCCCACTATCCTGCGCTCGTCATCTCTGCAGTAGAAAGCGCCAGTCTCAGACCTGCCGGAACAGGTTCTCACCTTGGGTATCACAAGACGGGGAAAGGGGTTCAGAATACGACTCGGATCCTCGCAGGAGGACTCCATGTTGTACCACTTGCCATCCTGCTGCTATGCTGTGGACTCACTGGCATAGTTGGATATTGGTTGTTAGCCCTGGGGCTTATCTCAAGGGACAATCTACAGAGTAGGAGGACCAGGGTTTTGACAAAAAAGGCTTAAAAGTTCTAGGTATGGTCGCTAAATACTATATACTATATGTAAATCAGATATGTAACAAGGAGCCGCTCCGTTTAGCGATGCTCCCCATGAGGAAGTGATGACCTCGAGGCTAATTAGGTAGTCCACCATCCATCCAAACATCTGTATGCAAAAAGGGGAGCGAGACCCAGGGAGAAAACAGCGGAAGGGTCTACCGCTGTGCGTGAAGCGGAAAGGGAAGCTGGAGCATGTGCCCTTGATATCCTGAGTTCACGAGAAGCGCCTTGTAAATGAAGCGCTCTCCCCAAAACTCGACCTCGTCCATCATCAACATGTCGGATCCTCGTCTTAGGAAGGGAGCTGGGTCAGCTTTCCACCAACAGGTCCCCCCTTTCCTTCTTCCATTGTCCATACTCCATGCAGCAAGGCTATGTCTAATGGTAACAACAAACGACATGTGGCGATGAATTGGCTGTTGTTCATGTACGGCGTACTGATCGAATGAGGCTTGGTAGGCCTAGGTGGGTATAAGTCCGCTCGGCCCCATGATGCCCGCCGAGACGATGAGAGTGGAATTTGACAAGGCGGCGGGTTGAAGAGTGGAAGACGTGATGGCCTAGAAGTTTTCTTTGCCCCATACAAAATTGAATCTGGATATTCGATTAACTTTTGCCTGTTAAGGATGTTAGGGGTTTGCGCTTACCCAGGTTCACTGTATTTGTTGCAGAAGATGTGCAACTGACTTCCCAAGCCCTTGGGGCCGCAGAAGAACACACCAGCTTCCGAGGGGGCGTGGAGCTTCCTGATGCCCCGGAAGATCATGTCCCAGTTTGGTCGACCAAAGTTTGTGGGAGACCGAAGGCCGGTAATCGTGTCCTTGTCGGCGTTCGCATCGTTGATCATGATGTTGGTCGCGTCGTCGACCTTGATCTTGGCCGTCAGATATGTGTGAATCTCGATGCGGTTATCCACGTCCTGGGCCTCGATGGCGAGCAACAGGGAACGGAACCACTCGAAGGAACCAAAATCTCTGCAAATCCAGAAGAAGTAGACTTTGCTCAGTCGCGTCTTCTTCTGAGGGTAGTTCATCCGGTACCAGATGGACTTGAGGATGGAGGCGAACGGTGTCACACCAATACCGGCACCGCACAATATCGAAGTCTCATACTTGAACACATCCTCGGAGGCGGAACCGAAAGGCCCATCGATGTAAACTCGGGGTAGCACCCGGCGGAGAGCAGGATCGACCCCATCGTTTTGCTGATCAACACCCACGACCTTGGATGTATCGCCCTTCTTCCGGTCGAATTCGCAACCCAGGGTCTCAGCAACCTGCTTCGTGAAGTCGCCAGACACGCGCATATGAATCGAGATATAGTCCTCCTCCGGGGCACTGGTCAGAGTGAAAGGGTGATACTGCCACAAAGACACTGCAGGGCAGCAGAAGAAGATGTACTGGCCCGCTCTTGTCTTCGTGTTTTCCTTCTTGATCTGAATCTCGCAGACGTTGCTGGGGTGCTGGATAACCTTTGAAATGTACGTCTTGTGGCGGCCGCGTACCTCGCGGGCAACACGCTCGGCCAGGTAGATAAACCCGCCGTACATCCAGTACTGCCAGAACACGCCAATGGCCTGTGTGCCGATTGAGATGCAGAAAGGCGCAAAATCCGGCTGGATCATGCAGAAGGCGCCGTGGATCGACCAGAAGAAGAAGAAGACGATGAACATGTGGTGGGTGTACCAGAATCGTTCATAGTTTGCTCTTCGCGTCTTCTCGACGGAGGTGATCACCATGCCGGTCAGGGAGATGAGCATGATGTAGCCCGTCCAGCCTGGACCCGAGACGAAGTTGGCCAGAAGCCACCCGTAGATGCCCAGGTTGTTCTTGGCGGCGATCTGCGCAAAGTTGTTCCAGTGGGCAATCGTATGGACCCATGAAAAGAAGAAAATGGACCAAGCCGTCATGATATGGAAGGTGATGTTCTTGTCGAACTGGATGATACCATTGAGCGGCGTTTGGCGAGCTAGAGAGATGAAGGTGCGGCAAACCGGAAACAGAATCAGGGCGATGTCGACATGGAGCACCAGTGCTGCTGACCGAGCAATCATGTATGTTGGTCCAAATGTGTCCCGCGCTAATTGTAGGTTATCCTTCACGGCGAAGTTGACGAAGCCAAACGCGAACACAATGGCGTGAAGAACCACGAATACGAAGACAAAACTGCCATGTGTTAGTTCGCCATGCAACTCAACAGCTTGCTGATGGGGATGGAATGCTTACATTCGTCGGTATCCCTCGTTCACCATCCACCGGTCGTACTTCTCCTTGAAAGACAATGCTTTCTGCTTCTCTTGCGTCATCTCGCCCGATAACAACATCCGTGTGAGCGGTGTCCATCTTGCTCTTTCTGACTGTTTCAGCGAGCTTGTGCTACTCCTGTTGGAGAAACCACCGCCATAGACAGCACCACCACCACCTCCACCACCTCCTCCTCCTCCTCCCACACCACTCCCCCCTCCGGAGTAGGAGTTGTTGTAGTAGCCACGGTCGTAAGCGGCCATTGCGGGCAAAGTCTGTGTCGGCGTCGTCTTCGAGGAACGGCCTGTCCGCAGGCGCTCTTCAACGCCTTGTTGTAGTTCGGAACCCGAGCCCTGGTTCGTGTATCCTTTTCTCTCGCCCTCCTCCAGGGGCTGGTGTGATCCCTGTCTCTTTCTATAGTCCCAAGTCTAGAATCGGCGCGCGGGGTCGTGGAGATTTCTCAGTATTCAGAGCCTGCTGAACCACTAACGAGACCCATCTAATCGCAAGGAGGAAATCGAATTGGCGACACCAGGCGCATATGCAAAAAGGAATGGAAAGAATAGAGAGAATGAGCCTGCGAATGCTACGGCAGCGAGGGCGCGAATAGTCAGCAACTGCGCAGCTCGAAAAGAATGCACTGCACCAGTGGGAAGAAGGGGAAAAGGGAGGGAGTGGGAGAACCGAGGGGGCCGGGCGTGGGTGAGGGTATGGTTATTAGAGGTGCCAAGTGACTGGCGGAACCAGAAACATGAGCCGATTCTGTGCAGATCATACCTGCCCACAAATGCCTGCACGCGGCAGCGGTTGTTCCCAATGGGAGACAACTTTTCAGGGGAGGGCCTCGGTTCACCTGCCAAACCCTGTCACTGACTGGGGAGGCAATGAGAAAGCTCGAAACGTGTCTGGACTGTGGAAATCTAAGGGCAAATGAGTCGATAGCGGAGGCTGCATCAAGTGCTGGGAGGGCAGCAGGAGAGCAGAACAACAGTCTGGGGCTGCATAGCTGGGAGCTTCCTGGGACCCGCCAGGGGGTACACGAGTACACGGAGGGGGATGAGTAGGACTGGGACCCTGGAGCAGCATGTCGGAACAATTGAGCGAGGGCTGGAACTTGGGCCGTGGGAGTCCCATCGACGAAACGTAGGTGCCGGGCCCAGGACGCTCTGGCATTGGCCACTGCGGTCTTCTCACAGCGAGCGCTGAGCCGGGGTGCTCGCTGTTGCTCGGGGCTCTGCGGTTAAGCGGGCAGCGTGGGCGCCACTGCAGGGGAGACAACCGCCAACCCATCGCCGCTTCCCCATTCTTGGCTCTTGGCTCCTCGATCCACAATCGACTGCGACTCTAATTTGACCTATCGCTATGGATTCGAATTCCAGCACGCAGTTTGATGGGGGCAGAGATTCAACTGCAAGGACGTTTTGCTTGATTCTCTCCAGACCCCAAAGGCTTGTCCCCAAGCCGCGCCGTTCTCGAACAGTCCGCATCCGAGATCGATCGCGATACGGCTTACGCAACAATCAAACCACCATCCGAACTCACGATGCCCCGGCCTGAACTGATTGAGTATGGCTGGGTTGTGCTGGGAGAATGAGTCTGTGATCGGACTGATCGACGCAAAGAACAGGGGTCAGAGGGTGGGGAATGGCACCACTTTCGAGGAGGGCGAGATTCCTTCTTCCATCGGGCCGCTTCGAAACGCTTTGCCAGTGCTGAGGACGACGACGTTGTCCTCAATCATCGCCCAAGTTGAGAAAAGGATGGGTGTGGGCGGAGGCTCAGGGGGTTGCCAAGGGCAAGGAACTAAACGCCCCACATACTCTCGAGTTTCCCGTGCTTGCGATTGGCCTACTGGCGGTTTGGCCTTGCGGTCGGTTGCGCCCGCGTTGCGGTTGCTGTTTCAGCTGGGATCCTGGAACACAGGCAGGGGACTGAGTTTGGTGCCAAGAAGCCAGCCGTAACGTCGAACACGCCAGGTTCAATGCTGCCGCCGCCTGCACCACCGCCAAAACACCAGGCAGTGCTCGAGGACAACGCTGACTATCGTGACACCACGTTTTCTTACACAGCAACCTTGCAGCTCGCCATTCGGAGATTTCACACCGGGCGATTCGCGGTTTTGGGTCTAGACCTCAGTTCGTCGCCCCCATTGCCGTCTTCGATTGCCGCCCTCGTGGCGGTGGATTGGATGCAGAGATCGCCACGAGTCGCGCGTCAAGTTGGGGGATTCGATATGCAGCAAGGAATGGCTTCCTCCCCGGGAGAAACGCTCCTCTTCCTTATCTTTGAAATCTTAAACACCATTCCTCTCCTTCGCTATCTTGTGGGTGCGACGCTGGTCCCCTGATATCAGCTCACATCTTAACAAACACCTGCAAATGCCTCCCTATCAGGCACACAGCCTCCCCACCAGTAACCTCAGTTGGCAGGTTTAGTCGAATCCCGCATGCATCACACATATCCGCATGCATGCAGCGTCCGTTCGCCGCTTCTGGCAGCATCCTGCCAGTGGCCCACGACCCTTTACCGCGGATCTTCTAACGCAAACTGCAAAGCAATCCCTTGCTCGTGCAGGCGATCCCTTGATGACAGCACCAAAGCACCAGCTCCTCCAATTCCTTCTATACATAGATAGAACCCCGGTCCAGTGACCAACTTCCTCGTAAACCTTTCCGGCCGTAGACAAAATATCACTCCTCTCATGAGATTGATAAATACCTAAATTTCATGTGACAATCCCTTTCAGAAACGAGGAAAACCACGCCGGCTCCTATCTCGTGACATTAACCATAAATCCTTTAAACAACCTCCACCCTCAAAACAATACCTCTCTTCCCTGAACTCCATAATTCACACTCTCGAAACACAGACGTTATGGAGCTTTTGCTTCAACAAGACACATCACAAAAACACCAAGTAGCACTTAAGGTCCCGAGCTTACCTCGCCCAGAGCAAGTAATCCCCGTCTTGTACTCTCAGCAGCAGTAATAGAATCTCTGAAAGATATCAGAACATACATTCACATCATCCTCACGGCGCGGTAGATCTAGACTTTCCAACGTGGGAGACTTGTTTCCGTATCACATCACCCAATGTCACCGAGCATAATACAGTGCCCACACGTAAATACTACAACACACACGAAACAGGATCCAACATGCCACTTGAATGTTGACGGGCATGTAAACTCACTTATCCATTGGTGTGTTTCTTGAGAACCGGCCTCTAGGACAGGCCAGTATAGAACCTTGACCTCGGAAGCATCAGCTGAGACTTACCCCTTCCGCCGGCGAAGAGCGAGCATGCTTCCGCTCGTAAAGCCGTCAGATTAACCTAGGAACCGTCAGATGGTGAAGGGAATGCAGGCAAGAATCCTGTAAACGAGGCTTTCTTTCGATAATGTTGGTCCAGACTCGGCGTACCCTCGGGTGTACGGGATGGCGCTTGAAACAGTATGTTCGCATTGAAAAGGAGACGCTGAATTAGGGGAGTTGGAAAATATGGGAATAGAATGCAATTGCCCAACCTCTACAAAAGCCCATAGCTGCGCAATGTAATGTGTGATAGTGTGCTCGTTCTCATGGTTCATCAACCTTCCCTTGCTACCCGACCAAGAAAAAGTGCGTTAGCCCATGCGATATCTCCGTCCACCGCCCGCCCACTCGCAAACTCCAGTCTACGTGGCTGTGGAAGAAAGTAGCTCGCAGAAAGGCGATTACGATCTAGCCCATCCCCCACCGACCGCCAGTACCCCGCCACCTATTTGCTTCCCTAGGTTGCGTACTTCCGGGTCCACTCACGTGCCGTCGCCTCGTATCTGGCGCGATCTGTCTTGTAAACGTGAGCGATCTCGGGGACCAACGGGTCATCGGGGTTCGGGTCCGTCAGCATCGAGCAGATTGACAAGAGAACTAGAACAACAGTTAGTAAATCATCAGGTCGCTCCGCCAGGGAGCGGAGAGCAGAAAAGATTTATCGCATACCTTTTGAAACTGTCAATGCTGGGCTCCACTGGTCTCGCAGGATGTCGAGGCAGATGCTGCCATTTGAGTTGATGTTGGGGTGATAGATCCTCGTTGTGAAGTTGACCTTCGGCGGCTTGAATGGGTAGTCGGTAGGGAAATGGATGGTCAGGAAAAAGACACCTCCGGCATACGGTGACTCCGCCTACAGAGAAATCGTTAGTACGTTGATAGATGTGCTTGGTGTGCGAGATGGTGATGTCGTTCAGGGGGCCTCAGCCTCGGACCACGTGAGCAAGGTGGGGGTTGAGCTGGTCATAAGACTGATGGTAAAATCGTGCGGAAAACTTACAGGCCCCATAATCGTTGCTTGCCAGTGGAACTAAATGATCACCATCGTCAGCAAACATTCGAATAACATCGTATTGCATTGATGTCGCTGCCTGGCCGTTGACGGGTTTGTCTCGGCCAGACTGATCGACTTTGTTCGAAAGCGGGGTGTTTGCCTACCAGATCATCGCCGTGCTCAGTGGACTTGGGTCCGGCCGAGCATGAAGAGGGCGGATCCCTAGAAGAAGCAAAATGTCAGCATCTCGGTCTCCTTGCGATAATGTAGATGTCGGTTTGTAGTGTGAGCCCAGCGGCCTTGCGTAGCATGTCCAATACTGTATCGGGCGCCCAGGCTACCGTAGCCCCCGCAACAACGAGCCGGCGGTTAAGAAGACAACGGGGATCGCGAGACATACCGGCCGAGATCAGCGAGCTCCTTGTTAATTCTCTTGAGAGCCATTATGTTTGTGTGTGTGATGATTTGTGTCTGGTGAGACTTGTGTGAGAGAAAGTCGAAGTTCTAGCGGTTCAAGCAGAGGTCAGCGTCGGCGGGGAAGAAAGGCAGAGAATCCGAACGGGCCGACAGGTAAAGGTCGAGTCTTTGATGACAGCAGAGAAGCTGCAAAAGAAGAGAATCGACGGGGAAGAGCGCGGATTTGAGAGGCTTACTATTAGAGACACAGCGTTTGGGGTGTTTGCGATGATCGTCGATGAGAGAGTCGCCGAGGGGTCAAGTTAGGTTGCAAGAGGAAATGGGAGGGGAAATGACGGGGAACGGGTCAACAAAGGCGGGCTTAGGTACCAGTGGGGCCTGAGGAAGCAAAAGCTGGGCCAGGCAAAATCCAGAAGCAGCCGCAAGCACTGTCAGCAGGATTTTCAGGCGGCTTTTTAGCGCCCTCGCGCCCAATCGGCGAGTGAATACCGGTCCACTACTTTTCTCGCGATCGACGCCACCTGTTAGGTAAGCATTCCTGGCATCCGCTCTAACAAGGTTGCCCCTCACTCCAGCGCGAATTGGTCGTGAGTCACCCGCCGCATGTTAGGGACGGGACGAAGGCGGCGATAAGCACAGCCACTGGTATACCCGATCAGCCACCAATCGCCGCCTTTTCAACGCCTTCACCTTGCAGCGAGGCCGGAAGAAACAGGAGGCCAACAAGTCAGGTTGTTTGCGAATGGTCCCTGATCTGTGGTACCATTCATCTTGGCTGCTTACCAACAGGAAAGTTTAATATCCAGCCCGGCTACCTCTTCCACGCTTTGCCACCTTTCCCGATGTCGAGTCTCAGGGGCCAAATCGGCCTTTCCGTTTGCATGCCATCCGAGGGTCATCCCGCACGTCTGCTCGAGACTGGTACTCAAATCGCGCCCCGACCTGAATGAGAAAAACACTAGCCAAAATGCCAGACCTCTCGTCCAGTCGTATTATCCCATTATCAAGGCGGTGAATGAGCGACGCGGGGTGTGAACACTGCCAAGACTACATCATCCCCAAGTTTTGCTGCAGATATTGACCCATTCCTCTGGGTCCAGCGTCTTATTTCCGAACGCCAAAAATCTTTCTGGCTCTACTTTACAGGTGCACCCATCCCAACTCCAAGAGTTGCCGTTCTGCATTCTGCTGGCTGACCTGGCCTGTGGCTTCACCACCTCCAAGGCGTCCCTGCCCGATACCAAGACGGGCAGGGGATGCTCTCGACGGTGTCACCGCTGAAAAGTGATGGATATTCGGCTTTTTTATGAGGAGTCATTTTATGCAAACGCCTGCACACCAGTAATTGCTCTTCCCAGGATCAAGCCTATGTCATGTCAGCTTGAACTCGTTCCTCAAGACCGTGTGGAACCCACTGTGAATATCGCTCTGGCCCTCGTATGTCTGCGTGACATAGAGATTCGCCACGTGCCGACCGATTCCATACTCGTCACTCACGGCGTTCCCGCCAAAGATCTCCTGTAGCACTCTGGCGTTGTGAAGGGCCCTATCGCAGTTCTGACGCTTGATCATGCTGATCATCTCCGGTGTTGCCTTTCCTTCGTCCTTGAGCCGGCCGACCTGAATCGCAGCAAGTGTGCCGTATGCAGCGTCCGTCACGGCATCTGCCAGCTTCTTTTGAACTAACTGGTACTTCGCAAGCGGGTTGCCCTTGAACTGCTTCCGCTCGAGGGCGTATGTCCTCGCTCTAGCGATGCAGTCCTCAAGAGCACCCATCGTGCCAAGAGCAATGCCGTATCTGGCGTTGTTAAGACAACTAAACGGCCCCTTGAGGCCCTCGACATCAGGGAACATGTTCTCCTGTGGAACAGGGCAATTATCAAGCTGGATCATGCCGGTGATAGATGCGCGGAGGCCATTCTTATTCTTGATGGCCGGCGTCTCGAGAGTGCCAGCGGGGCTCTCCCGCCTATCCACAACAAAACCGCGAATCTTCCCCGTCTCCTGCAGTTTAGCCCACACCAGCAGCACATCAGCAATAGGCGAGTTAGTGATCCACGTCTTCGCTCCGCTGAGCAGGTAGTAACCCTTCTTCTGCGGATGCGGGCGCGCCACGGTCTCCATCGAGCCCGGGTCGCTGCCATGGTTGGGCTCCGTCAAGCCAAAGGCACCTAGCAGCTTCCCTTTGGCCATGTCCGGGAGCAACCGTTCCTTGAGCTCGGTGGACCCGAACTCGTGGATGCCGCCCATCACGAGCGACGACTGCACCGACATGCCGCTGCGGTAGCCGCTGTCGACGCGCTCGACCGCCCGCGTGATCAGGCCGCCAGCAACGGTTGACACACCGGCGCAGCCGTACCCGTCAATGGTGGCGCCCAGCAGGCCCAGCTCGCCCATCTCACGCAGGATCTGGGGGTCATAGTTCTCGTCACGGTATGCCTCTGAGCGCGTCAGTAAAAGGCTCAATGTTTTATTTCAAAAGAGGAAAACGAATCAACCATACGTAGCACCCGCGGCAGTAATTGCTCATGGCAGTACCGCTCAGCCGTTTCACCGACAGCCAGCTCCTCGCTCGTCAGCAGCGACTTGGACAGGAGCGGGTCCTCCCAGTCGAATTGAGGCGCTGACGTCGTCGACGATGCGAAGCCGCGCACACTGCGTCTGAGCGGGGCCTGGAGCACCCGGCGAGGGCAATTCCTTAGCAGGAGTCGTGACATGATAGCGGGTAATATACAGAGAGCTTCCGGGCCATGGAGCAAGACGGTGAAGCTGTGCTGGAGATATCCCGTCCACGCCGAGGTTGCCCCGCTGCTAACCGTCATTGTCAGGCGGGTGCCGAGGTTGTGGGTCAGGGTTAGGGTTTCATGTCGATCCCCTTCAGTTCCCATAGCAACTCGGAAAAGAGACGGAGACCGGAGATGCCTCATTTTGGAGGGTTGTTGTTTTTGGAAAGGGTAACATTCCTAATGCTGTGCCATCTAAGCGAACCTGACTTTGTTACCCCCGAGTTCCCTGCACAGCGGAATTGAGGAACTGTACCGCCGCTGGAGAATAATAATCCGCTCTTGTCTCGCCGCATGATCTCGTTCCGCCATCGGACCTCGTAACGGAGATGTGTGTTACTAGTTTCCCGAGTTGGTCTCTATAGCCAAGCTCTAAAGAACGCCGCGAGTCCATATTGTGAAGAATGGGAATCAAAACAGCTTGACCCTTTCCAACATTGAACGTACACTTCATGTGTCTAACGCAACAATCGGTCTTTTCGTGTCCGGAAAGCCCCAGAAATAGGAAGGCTAGCTACTCTGTAATAAAGAGGGCTTCAACCCCGAGCACTGCCGCAAGTCGTTCACTGCGGTTTGGATATGGAACTTCTCTTCAAGATTCTGAGTCTGCTTTCAAACCATATGCTTTACATTAATTGTCAAAAAGTTTCGGGTCGCCAATTCATCAGACCGAGCTTTGAGTTGTATTAGTTTCTTTGATGATCAAGATTATGCCCTTGTTTGTGTCGTGAGCCTCAACCTCTATGTCACACAGTTCCCAAACGGTGGATACCTAGACGGTGATGACTGATTCTTTTACTGCCTAGTTACTAATTACACGTAATCCGAACCCTATGTACGATGATGAATCCCTAATTAGCGATGAGCCATCTGCCCAACTATCCGAATTCTGTACAACAATTATCTGGGCCCTGTACAATGACTGATCTCACGGCCGCCTGGTCGTCTGAGTGATATCCGACACCCGAGTATGTGAAGTGAAATAGGAATCAACAACAAAGTCGACCAGTCTGATCTCGTAATTACCTGGCCGTCTGAGTGATATCCGATACTCGAGTGATGATGGGGCATCGATAATAGAGCCAACCGTCTGACCTCATAACCGCCTGGTCGTCCGAGTGATTTCCGATACCCGAATGCTATGAAGTGATGGGATGTTGATAACAATGTCGACCCGTCCAACTCCGAAGCGGCCCAAACTAAAGCAGTCCCAACTGGCGTCACCACCCATTAGTTGAACTTGTAGGAGAGCACTTCCTCCTCGCGCAGATCGTCCACCTTGCGCAGCGCCGTCGTCTTGTATTCCATCAAATCGTACCCGGCGGGCTCCCATCGTGGCCGCTGCTTCACGAAAATGAGCGTCTTGAACATCGCGATCTGGCGCTCCCGAATCTCATTGGCAACATAGTCCAACTCCTCCTCTTTGAAGGGGTGAATGCCCTCAATACGCAGAGACATCAGTGACGGGGAGTATCTGGCCAGCCCCCACAAGGCGCTCACAGAAATCCCGCTACTGATACACTGTGGATTGATATCTAGGTCCGTAAAGCACTCCGTATTGATAGTTAGCTCCTTTAGCCCCGGGAATCCCCTGACGCTTTCAATCAAGTCAAAATCCTTGGTCTTGATCAAATCTTGCGGACCCTGTTCCAAGGTGCTGCAGCAAATAATGGTCATCCTCTCCAGAGTCGCTGCTGAGGAGGCCGCCGCCTCCATGACAAACTTCGGTGACGGCCATTCCCCCTCCAGAAGCTCACGGGTTGAGTTCGTTGACTTCATTTGGCTGTCCTGTTCAAAGAAAAATTCAACCAGGTTTGTGAAGTTCCGAGTGATTGCCCCTAACGTGGTTCTGGACAGGCGGCAATTTGTGAATCTGAGAGATGTGATGGCGTGCGTGTTGAAGGTTGTCGGGGTGTTGAACTCCAACAGTTTGCCGCCCATCAACTCGAGGTGCTTGAGGTTCGGCATTGCGGCAACCATCTCTGCCACGCCGTAGAAGTTGCCACCCCACTCACCAGTAAGGCCGAACTTGAGGCTCGTCGGGCCGGAGAACGTCATGCGAGGCACCGGTGGCTTGATGCAGCTCTTCTGCTGACGAGCGAGAATGAATTGCGTGGGGCCGGCCATGGAGCAGTACATGGACACTTCGGAAACGTTGGGAGCCAGGCTCACGAGCAATGCCATGACATGCGCCGAGCTGTCGCACCACGTGTAGGCAGCCGAGCCTCTGCGGATGAGCTCGCCACGCTTGATACCAATGCGTCTCTTGGAGAGTTGTGTCGTGAATTGGACGTCCTCCGCGGAGAACATTCCCATACATTCGGAGCTGTTCAGTCGGATGTTGCGAACCATGGCGCCAAGATGGGGGGTTTCGTTAAGGGTCCGGAGGAGACGCAAGATTTTGGACAGCATTACCGGGCCCTTGAGACTGATATGCGCGTAGCTGATCATTCGGATCACTTCCGCCATCCGCTTGCACGTACGGGCAAGGTGTATTTGTTTGGCGTTGGGGATGCTGGCATTGGGGGTGCTGGCGTTTTCCCAATCGAGCTGACCGACAATGTTCAAGAGAATCTCGGTGGACAGTCTGGTGGTGAGATATGGAGGTCCGGTATACGGCTTTACAGCCGTGGGTGGCTTGGGCGTGCGTGATCCGGTATACAGCCTTACAGCCGTGGAGGGCTGGGGCGTGCGTGGCGCCATCTCGAGATGTCTGAACAACCGCGGGAAGGGAGTGGTGCCTTGAGAGGAAGATGGCGTGAGCAACCGCAGGTCGCGCAAAACAACCGGCAATGGAACATACCTGAGAAATGTCTCTTACCGCTATAGCGTCTTACCAACTGATCTTGGTGATTGCTCGGGGCAACTGCGCGCGTGTTGTGGGCAGGGTGATGGAGTGGTGTTTTTCGAAGTTGCGTGCTCTTCCCTCCGTCTGCGGAAACCTCCACCGCCGTAGTAAATAAAGAAAAGATGAAGTGCGCCGGAGCCCCGTAATTTCTCACGGCAAAAGATGAAAAGTTCCGGAACGTTCCGGCGTCGTCGGGACGATGGTGTATCTGCGTGGCGGACCCGGCTGGATAGTTGTTCGCGGCAGGAGAGAGTCTCAGCGGCGGTCAGGCGAGGGGTATCTGGGCTTCAAGAGCCGCGCAGAGTGCCAAAGAAAGCGTCTGTTGGCGGCAAGTAGGCTCAAACATACCGAGTGAAGACACTCCCCATCCTCTGCCTCCGCTACTGCTGCTTTTCTTCTTCGTAGAGCACAGCAACAATTTCCTTGCTCATTTGAGCAGGCAGGTATTGCTGGCAATGGGAAGTTCTGGGATGATTTTGTCTCGGCGGTTTTTTATCGGAAAAAGTACCTATTCGTTTAAATGAATTACCTATACCTCCCTGAGATTCCGTCCGATGTTCAGAATCCATCTATCATTTACTCACAGATTGATGCTCACGTACCTGCCTAAGTCCATCTGTATGGTTTTGGCTTGGATGCTGCCTCCATCACCAACAAGAGCTCACCGCTTTCCGTTTCATTTTGTGACTTGCCTGAACCGGAGCGTGGTGTTTTCAATCAAGATGGATGTGAGTGCAAAGCTTGATCGAGTATCACGGAACGGTGGCTTCTATTTCAGCCAAGAGATTCAAATATTTTTAGTACAACTACATCCAATTAAGACTTGAAACCTTCGAACAGTAGAAAACATGATTTGACTTCCTATGTAGTTAGGATGTTCGTTGAAGTCAATTTTTTGATTCTTTGTCTGATTTTAGGAAACGGAAATGAGGAAAGTGCCACTGACAGACACATGGCTGTTTCCTCTCCAAATTTCATTTCATTGATACTAGCCGCACCTTTCGGCGAGCTTGGAACGAAAAGCACCCTATTCCTCTCTCGTTTCCAGTCCGGCCTAACATTGTTTCGACCTGCGGCTCTCCTGACCCCTTGGGCTACGATCATTGGTAGGGCGAAATATCTCCCTCCTGTCGAAGCACGAAGTTGACGCTACAACTTGTAGTCACACCGGAACAGAAGGCCGGATGTGTACCGTTGCTGCCCCGCCACGCCACCCGTGAAGATCGCCGCTCCACAGCCCCTCTGCCTGGGCGAGACAACAAACTGCCACGATGTCCCTTCTTCCGAGTCGACCGCCTATTCACAAAAGGAAAAGCTGGTCAGAGGATGTCTCGCTGGCGGTTAATCACGGAATAACAGCCCACTGGGAGCTGGCGAGCCTCGCTGCCATCCAGCTTCTGAATTCATGCGCGGGAATGCCTCCTGAGTATTCAAGCGATCTGGCCGGCAAAACCTGTATTCCCCCGTGGGACGCTACCCCATTCGCTTTGACTCGACAATACCAGGATCTTCCCGCAAAAACGAGGGCCCGAGTTTCACGATCCGTGCCTGGGGACTGGTCCAACTGCGAGCATCTGCTCACCAACGCAGGATACGACGGGCCTCTGAGTACCTGTTCGGAGGAGTCATCTGTCTTTGAACCTGACCAAAGGAAGTTGTCGGCACCGGAAAAGCGAAAACCCTTCAACGCGGGGATTATAAACAGTTCGAAGAAGTTGATCCGTACGCGTTGGCGTCGAAAACAGTTGGCGCCGGAACCAGAAAGCTCTGGAGCTCAAAGTACCCGATCGAAGCGCGGAGCCGAAGATGCCGAAAGCGCCGATACGGCCGCTTCTAACCTGCCTCTGGGCTCCAAGGGAGGGAATATCAAACAATCCCTTGACATGGCTTCCTGTCCAGAACTCGGCAGGCCCAGCCAGGAAAGTGGAGTCCATGGCGAAGTCAGAGTAAGTTCATAGACCATGAAAGACATATGTGACGTTACTGACCGCTGTGGGCTTGGTTAGGGGCCACTTGGCTCCCAGAAGCAAAACTGCGGCGGCAATTCATGCCACGACCAAGATCGCCCCAACAAGCTCAAGCCACTTTCTCGGCACTTGCCTCGGTCAAAATCCATGTCCGCAGCGACAATGACCTCAAAATCATATCCGCTGGAAAGGAGAGAACGTCGGCGGAAAAACCGTGTTTCTTGCGAGATATTTTCTGACTCGATCTGTGGCCCGTTCCGCAGCCCACCCCCTTCAGAGTATGGCTCAAACCCGCACCTTATTGCCATTGCTGGCATGAGGATAGCAGTCGAGGAGCTTGATCGACTTTCAATCAAGGCAAACCAATATCCAACACCTAGCAGCCCTGACCAACAACCTACTCCCTCAACCAGCGGAAACTCATCCAAAGTAGTTGCACCTTCTAATACCCCGAACACATGGAGCGGGATATCAAGCGTCTCGCCAAGTGTGCCATCTACCCCTTTTGTGCCTCCTAATAGCCCAATGTCATCCGAGGACACGCCCACTTATTTTATTGCCCAGGAGCTCCCAGGGAAGCATAGCAGAGGGAGGCGCACTGTCCCCAGTCGTTTATCAGAGATCAGCAACTCTACGTCCATGCCCGAGGAACCGTCAATTCCTGAGGAACCCTTAGACTTTGAGTCTTTCCCAGACTTCCACGACAACGACGAATCCAGCACACGACAAATCTCCCCATCCCCATCAGTTCATTCCGCTGCGACTCATTACTTCAGTCTGGCAAACCTAAGCTCTTCGCCCGCTAGTGAAATCAAGTTGGCAGGGCACAGCAGATGCGAATCGCCGTATTCACAACACTCAGAGGATAGTGACCCGCACTTTCGCTCCCCGCAGCCCGTTCTGCCCCCAAGCCGCCACAGATGCAGTATCCTTGATGCATTATGTGTTGAGGGTGGAGAGGTACCGACGTCATGGAGGCAAATATGGAAACAAGGACAAACATCAACACCAACCCCGGTAATGAAACAGTACCTAACCAACCAGCACGCTTTTGACTGCCACCCAGATAACCGATTAGACGCGCAGGGCGAGCCGGAAGATTTTGACCTATTCGGTCCAAGTCTGCTGGGTACACATGAGTTCGGCGAGGGAGAGTCACCGCTCGGAACCAGGCATGATGCTGCTGATGTGAGACCACGGAAGGAGAACGATGGTGAAAGAACTTCAGTGTCTACAGATCACGAGGGCCAAAACCAGAGAGGCAGCACGTTACCCGGCATTCCTGAGCTTGAGCGGATGGGTAAGGTGACAGAGCGGTGAAGTAGGCCTTTAAATTGGTGTTTATGTGTCCCGAGGTCCGCACACTCCCTATTCCAACCTAACAGACTAGTTAATAGACTTCATAACAGCCTTATCCAAAGATTACCTGTGAATCCTCTTATCCTCTGTGGAGATGCATAGTATTGGACTCTCTAGGAGACGCAAACAGGCGTGACACTGTCCTTCATACTCTCTATTTCGGTCGTCAGGCGGCTATTGAAGCCCTGATTCTTCCCAAATTATAATCTACTCATATAACCAAGACGCCAATGCAGCCCATATAGGTACAATCATCCCAAGAAGGAATATATCCTCTGCTATGCATAATAAACAAAACCGGAGGTCCACACCCTGGGCCCGCTACCTGTCCGCCTCGCCATTCACCTTAACCATCTCATAGTCCCCTGCACCATCGCGCCCTCGCCCCCGCCCCCTGCCACGCGTGTACCCCTGCTCCTCATCACCTTCTAGCCCGGGCCCGTCGTCCCCTTCCGCGCGCCCGTCGACCTGCCTCGCACTACCGCCTGCAACGGCGGTCCCGCCGCCGATGCCCCCGAAGGAAATGGGCTTGAGCTCTCGGTACCGACACCCCCAGGTGCCAAGCGCGATCGACACAGTGCTTGCGCCGCCCATGGAGAGCCACCAGGCTGTGTTGCGCGGGATCTCCCCTGTGTAGAAGGTTGTGATGACGAGGTGGATTGCGTGCAGCGAGAGGGCGAAGTCGAGCACGAGTTTGGACCGCCCGATCAGCATTACTATGGCGAGGGCCCTGCGAGGAAAATGTTAGCTTTGGGGAGATGAAGCGGAGGGGAGGGGGGAATGCGAACATGAATAGCCCCCCGTCGAGAACCCAGATAAACCCCATTATCCAGCCCTGCGTCGTGTCGCCACGCACAGAGGACCACCCGAGTATGAGATCGGTGCTGAAATGGGTTCCGGCGACGAGCGCCGTGAAGAGCAGGAGGATCACGGCTGTGAGGTAATAGAGCGCTTGGAGGGCCGCGATCTGGCTGAGGATTTTGAGAGGTGGGAGTTCTGAGAGGGCGCCGGGGCGCGGTGGTCGGCGGCGGCGCGCCATCGTTGGGGGAAGTTGGTCGCGGAGGAGAGCTCCGGGGGTTGGTGAGGTGTTGGTTGGGTTGCGCTACTACCTGGGGATCATGGCAGTGTGGCGGTGGGTGACTTGGGTGTTGTGTTGGCGGGCGAAGAAGCGGCGAGGAAAGAAAGGGGCTTCGAGACAGGGCGGGTGGCTTTTTTCGTGGTCAAAGGCGGTTTCGGGTGTGATCGAGTTGAGATGGATGTATGCGACCGGAAGTCTTCGAGCTGGGCTGTCTATGAGGAGAGTTTGTTGGAGTTGCTTTGGTGTTCTGGTGGCAGGACGCAAATCTGTGGCGCTGACACGATGGTACGATGGGAGGCTGAGCTGGCCTGTCCAGCATCCTTGCTCATGTGGGGACATCGACAAATTAACGTTCCGCCTGCAGGGTACGCTTACCCCGGAATTTCAGTGAATTGGAACAGTGTTCCCGTCATCACGTGCAGCTCAACTTCTCAACTTTAGAGACGGCTGATGCCGCCTTTCATTTTGATTTTGAGAATGTCGAGGTATTTGCACCGTACCCCCAATGTCGAAATCGATTCCTGTTGTTACAGCGAACTTTCCCCATGCGAATGAGGCTCCTTGCAATCCAATGTTTCTCTAACAATGCGAGTAAGGCCTCTCATGTAATCGCTTAGGTACTGGATAAAAAGGCTGGTGAGAGAGCAAAGGGGCGGTTGAAACAGACAGTTATTTTATAGGGCATGACCATACTAGCTGCGGAATCCTTTTTTCGTACAAACTACCATCACCCCCAACCCCCCAACCCCCCAACCCAATGAAACCAACAAAGGGTTGACTGCAAGTACTTGAGCGAGTCGGGTTACGGATGATAACTGCACTCTTTTACTCAGGCTTAATAACCGCACTTCTTCTATGTGTTGACCATGATGTGGAGGTACCCATTTCCGTGTGGGATGTAATGTGGAACATGGACAGTACCTGATAAGTAACTGAGTAAAGCTTTGACGGCGAAGTTGTTACGCCATTGGGCGACCCACTTCCTCACAGTTCGAGGCATCGGAACTTGGTTCGTGCTCACAATCGCCTAGCCCCGGGACAAGCCGGGAATCGCGCGGCTCAATCTATTGGCGGGAGCTTAACCTGGGAAGCTCAGATCACCACACATTTTCCACAGCATCATCCCGCGGCTAAGACGACGACGACACACCGCCCGCCCCGAAATAAAATCAGCTTCATAGTTTCCGCCGCCGTCCTCGATCTGAACCCCCCGCCCTCCCAAAATGGGCTTCTTCGGTCTCTTCGGGCAATCCGAAGACGAGAAGCGCGCGACCGAAGTCCGCGCCGGCGTCGTCGCCCCCACCCGCTCGGAGCGACAGCGCTGCTGGGAAGCGCGCGACAGCTTCTTTAGCTGCCTGGACGCAAACGAAATTGTGGATGCGCTCAAGGACGAGAAGAAGGCCGCCAAGGCGTGCGGGATGCAAAACGCCCAGTTCGAGAAGGACTGCGCTACACAATGGGTAGGTCCCCCACATCCTGCTGGGAAAGGGGAAGGGAAGGAAATCGCTGACTGGGCTTGCTGTGGCAGGTGACATATTTCAAGAAGTGGAGGGTACAAGAGCTGCAGAAGAAGGCGCGGATAAAGGAGCTCGAGGCCCAGGGGGCGATCAAGATGGAGGTCAATAGTAACTTCACCGAGAGGAGTTCATAAGATGCGGCGGTGGTGTTGCTCGGCTCTCCTCTGTTGTTGGCGCTATCCTCGAGATGATACGGCACCACAATTTGGGGAGAAGTGTATTGAAGGTCTCAGTAATGCTGCGGCTGGTGTATTATATTGTTGGGAATGTGACTATTACAGCTTTTGCTCTGCAAGAGGTTGTCAATGTGGGATAATGAAGTCTTCATTATCCCAC